>Ga0209463_1000645_pt1 | contig 24617 bp, 17 predicted proteins | sample AgamicMgSfrz_FD_187169 | JGI IMG/M metagenome (GOLD analysis project Ga0209463, IMG submission 187169) | Agave microbial communities from Guanajuato, Mexico - Mg.Sf.rz (SPAdes) (version 2) | ecosystem: Host-associated > Plants > Phyllosphere > Phylloplane/Leaf | place: Guanajuato, Mexico... | reverse complement strand
TCATGGTTAAATCCTTATCAGTTATGGGGATAACAGATTCGGATTTTCCCATGAGTAGCATTATTGGCAGAGCCAATCTGTTGCTGACCACCTCCACAGGAGGTGGTGTTTATGCAGGTATAAAAAAACGCCCCAATGGGGCGTTTCTATTGGCAAGTCAGTCCTTTTCTCAGACCGCGGTCTGGAAAATCACCTCTTTCGCTTTATCAGTGTACTGATTCAGCTGATTGAAGTTCAGGTAGCGATAGGTATCCACCGCGGTTTTATCCACCTGAGACATAAACTGCTGATACTCATCCGGCGTCGGCAGACGGCCCAGCAGCGATGCTACCGCAGCCAGTTCGGCAGAAGCCAGATAGACATCAGCGCCGGTGCCCAGGCGGTTCGGGAAGTTACGCGTCGAGGTAGAAACCACGGTTGCGCCATCGGCAACGCGCGCCTGGTTGCCCATACAGAGCGAACAGCCAGGGATCTCAATGCGCGCGCCGCTCTTACCAAACACGCTGTAGTAACCTTCTTCCGTTAGCTGCGCGGCATCCATTTTGGTCGGCGGCGCAACCCACAGGCGGGTCGGCAACTGGCCTTTATGGCTGTCCAGCAGTTTACCTGCCGCACGGAAGTGACCGATGTTAGTCATACAGGAGCCGATAAAGACCTCATCGATCTTTTCGTTCTGCACTTCTGACAGCAGGCGCGCATCATCAGGATCGTTCGGCGCACACAGGATCGGCTCGTTGATTTCCGCCAGATCGATTTCGATAACCGCTGCGTATTCCGCATCGGCATCGGCTTCCATCAGCTGTGGATCGGCCAGCCATTTCTCCATGCCCTGAATACGACGCTCCAGCGTACGGCGATCGCCGTAACCTTCCGCGATCATCCATTTCAGCAGGACGATGTTGGAATTCAGGTATTCAATGATCGGCGCTTTATCCAGCTTGATGGTACAACCGGCAGCGGAACGCTCGGCAGAGGCATCGGACAGCTCAAACGCCTGCTCGACTTTCAGATCCGGCAGACCTTCGATCTCCAGAATGCGGCCAGAGAAGATGTTTTTCTTGCCTTTCTTCTCAACGGTCAGCAGTCCCTGCTTAATCGCGTAATAAGGGATCGCATGCACCAGATCGCGCAGGGTGATGCCTGGCTGCATTTTGCCTTTAAAGCGCACCAGCACCGACTCCGGCATATCCAGCGGCATGACGCCGGTCGCAGCGGCAAAGGCCACCAGACCAGAGCCCGCCGGGAAAGAGATGCCGATCGGGAAACGGGTATGGGAGTCGCCGCCGGTGCCGACGGTATCCGGCAGCAGCATACGATTCAGCCAGCTGTGGATAATGCCGTCGCCCGGACGCAGCGAGACGCCGCCACGGTTCATAATAAAGTCCGGCAGCGTATGGTGCGTCTGTACGTCAACCGGCTTCGGATAGGCGGCGGTATGACAGAACGACTGCATTACCAGATCGGCAGAGAAGCCGAGGCAGGCCAGATCTTTCAGTTCATCGCGCGTCATCGGACCGGTGGTGTCCTGAGAACCGACCGAGGTCATCTTCGGCTCGCAGTACTGGCCCGGACGAATGCCGGCGACGCCGCAGGCACGGCCTACCATTTTCTGCGCCAGCGAGAAGCCACGCGTACTTTGCGCCACATCTTTCGCCTGACGGAACACATCGCTGTGCGGCAGGCCCAGCGACTCGCGCGCTTTGGTAGTCAGACCGCGACCGATAATCAGCGGAATACGGCCACCAGCGCGCACTTCATCCAGAATCACGTCGGTTTTCAGCGCAAATTCAGCCAGCAGCTCGCCGGTTTCGTGATTGCGCACTTCCCCTTTGTACGGGTAAATGTCGATCACATCGCCCATATTCAGGTTATTCACATCCACTTCAATCGGCAGCGCGCCGGCATCTTCCATGGTGTTAAAGAAAATTGGCGCGATTTTACCGCCCAGCACTACGCCGCCGCCTTTTTTGTTCGGCACGTAAGGGATGTCGTCGCCCATAAACCACAGCACCGAATTGGTGGCGGATTTACGTGAAGAACCGGTGCCCACAACGTCGCCGACGTAAGCCAGCGGGAAGCCTTTCGCCTGCAGCGCTTCAATCTGCCCGATCGGGCCAACGTTGCCCGGCTCGTCCGGCTCAATGCCTTCACGGGCGTTTTTCAGCATCGCCAACGCGTGCAGCGGAATATCAGGACGCGACCAGGCATCCGGCGCCGGAGAGAGATCGTCGGTGTTGGTTTCGCCGGTAACTTTGAAGACCGTTACGGTAATTTTTTCCGCCAGCGCCGGGCGGTTCAGATACCATTCGGCATTGGCCCAGGAGTGCATTACCTGCTGCGCGTGCGGGTTGCCCGCTTTCGCTTTCTCTTCCACATCGTAGAAGTTATCGAACATCAGCAGCGTATTGCACAGCGCCTTCGCCGCGATGGGCGCCAGCTTCTCATCATCCAGCGCATCGATCAGCGGATGAATGTTATAGCCGCCCTGCATGGTGCCAAGCAGTTCGATCGCTTTTTCAGGTGTTACCAGAGGAGAGGTCGTTTCGCCTTTGGCGATGGCAGCCAGGAAACCGGCTTTAACATAGGCCGCTTCATCAACACCCGGCGGCACGCGATTAATTAACAGATCGGACAGGAATTCTTCTTCACCCACAGGAGGGTTTTTCAGCAGTTCAACCAGCGCAGCCATTTGGGAAGCATCTAAAGGCTTAGGCACAATTCCCTGGGCGGCACGCTCGGCAACGTGCTTACGGTATTCATCTAGCACGACGTTCTCCTCGCTCTCATTGTATTGGGCTTTCCGGCCACCTTTTTCACGGCGATCTGTTGGATGCTTATGTAGGGTAAGGTGTCCGGTTTCGCGTCGGCCAGCATAGCAGGATTTACTTCATTTGTTAATGAGTTTACAAAAAAGCAACATTATTTATCAAACTCGTTTCCCAGGCGCAGCGCGTGCGACAGCGATTTTTTAAACGTTTTAACGATAAAGATAATTTATGGTTAGCGCGGTTTTGTTAAGTAATAAGAAGGCGTTCTTCCGGCGCAGCCTGAAGTCTTTGGTTACATAAAGCAGGTATATAACCCATTGAAAAAAAACAATGTTAATCCAGTAGCGACTTAATAATTATTAATATTATCCCGCCAGCAATTAAAAATCAGGCAAAAACCTGTCCCAACCCCCAATAAAAACCTTACGACAATATAATGCCGTAAGGTAAAAATTAAGCGAATAAGTTACAGGTAACCTCAAATGTTTCATAAGCGACAAAAAAATTCTTTTATGCAATATATTGCCTGGACGAATATTACGGTTCAGTTACTTTTACCGTTAGCCGTTTCTTTAACACCAGCACTGGTAAAGGCGACAGAAAATAAACATCTTCTAAACAACCGGGTTGATATAACCACACTACAAACCCGCCCCTATATTCTGAACCATGGTGAAACAGTAAACAGTATCGCACAAAAATTTCATATCACCGTTGAACAATTGCAACACCTTAACCAGTTCCGAAAATTTTCGGCAGATTTCAGTAAATTAAAACCTGGCGATGAACTGGATGTCCCTCTGACCCCATTACCAAAAATTGAATGGTCACCCGGCATTAAATCATCAGCCGTTCAGGAAGAAAATAAACAGTCAACCCGGTTGGCGAAACGGTTAACCCAAGCCGGGAATTTTCTTACCAGTAATCCCGATCGTACGGCGGCAACGTCACTGGCCCGTGGATTCGCAACCAGTGAAGTCAGCCGTAATATAGAGCAGTGGCTTAACCAGTACGGTACCGCACGGGTACAGTTAAATATGAACGACCATTTTTCCCTGAAAAACTCGCAGTTAGATCTCCTTGTTCCTTTATATGAACAAAAAAATGCGCTGCCCTTCATTCAGGGAAGCATTCACCGTACGGATAATCGAAGCCAGGCAAATCTGGGGGTTGGTCTGCGTTGGTTTAATAATGACTGGATGCTGGGCGGAAATAACTTTTGGGATTATGATCTTTCACGACATCATTCCCGTACAGGGCTGGGCCTGGAATACTGGCGTAACTTTCTTAAGTTAGGCGCAAACAGCTATATACGCTTGTCCAACTGGAAAAACTCCCCTGACAGGGCAGGTTATGAAGAGCGACCGGCAAATGGCTGGGATATACGGACTGAGGCGTGGATACCGGCGCTTCCTCAATTAGGCGGAAAGCTAACCTATGAGCAATACTATGGGCATGACGTTGCACTGTTCGCCAGAGACACGCGACAAAATAACCCTCACGCCATTACTGCCGGCATCACCTATACACCGGTTCCTTTATTGACATTTACCGCAGAGCATCGTCAGGGAAAAAACCATGCAAACGACACCCGTTTTAGTCTTAATATGAACTATCAATTGGGCGTTCCCTGGTTACAACAAATTAATTCAGATGCAGTCAGCGCTATGCGCAGCCTGATGGGTCAGCGTTATGACCTGGTGGAACGTAATAATAACATTGTGCTGGAATATCGTAAGAAAACCGTTATTCGCCTGGAAACCGCAGCCCGGATAACCGGCTATTCGGGAGAACAAAAGCCCCTGAATGTCTCAGTTACGAGCACATACCCACTGGATCATATTGACTGGTCAGCGCCCGCGCTGACAGCCGCTGGGGGACGAATTGTTCAGGAAACGGCGGGTCGCTACAGCATCATATTGCCTGAATATCAGACCGATCCTCGGGGTATAAATAGCTTTGTTCTTAACGGTGTGGCAGTCGATAAGAAAGGTAACCGCTCATCACAAACGAATACGCTGATTGTGGTAAAACCTTCTGAAATAAATAAAAATAATAGCGAATTTACGCCAGCTTCAAGTACGCTTCCTGCTGATGGGGAAAGCGCCCAGATATTTACGCTTACCCTTAAGGATGAGCAACAGCGCCCCTATGATGTTCCGGCTACTGAAATTAAAATATCGTCAGAAGCCAAAACTACCAGCGTTTCATCACCCGTAAGAAAAGCGCCTGGCGTTTATGAAATTACAGTGATTGCGGGCACCGACGCGGAGGAATTTACCTTAACGCCAGAAATTAGCGGTATGACATTACCCGCAGTTCATATATCTGTTATAAAAACGGTCCCGGATAGTGAGAAATCAGCCTTTAAAATTGAGCAAAAAATAATTATTGCAGACAATGAGACAGAATCCGTACTGTCATTTACTGCGAAGGATATAAATGGCAGACCTGTTACCCATATTACCGATAAGCTGGCCTTTATTGTAAAAAACAGCAACGGAACTCTCGTAGCAGATGACAGCGTGATAGTCAGTGCGGTCAAAGAAAGCAGTACAAAAGGAACCTATACCGCAACGCTGAAAGGCAAGCAGCCTGGTATATATACGGTCAGTCCGCAATATAACGGCGCAGCCGTAGGCTCGCTGAGTGACAATGTGGAAATAAAACCCTTTGTGGTATTGAAAGATATTTCCGCTAACCAGCACACATTCGCGCTGAATGAAGGCTTCCCTAAAACAGGGTATTCCGGCGCCGCCTTCACTCTTGAGTTAGCTAACGGCAAAGCCACAGATTTCAACTGGAAATCGGATGCGGCCTGGGTAACCGTTAATGAAGAAGGTACCGTTACGTTCTCGGGCACCGGTAATAATAATAAGGTAACGATTACCGCCACGCCCAAAAATGGCCTGGGCCATACGCTAAGCTATTCATTTAAGCTAAAGGCCTGGTTTAACGATTTTCATAATGGGTATGCCGAATACTGGGCAACCGCAAAAAATACTTGCGCCACGCATGGATACAGTTTGCCAACGGTAGCAGAGTTAACCAAAGGCGAAAATATGCGTGGCGTGGGTTCATTATGGTCTGAATGGGGGGACCTGAGTCACTTTTTTGCCGATGGTTATCACTGGAGTGCTGACTCAGGAGCAGACCCCGATACTTACTTCGCCGTTCATCTGGAAACCGGCAAGCTCCGCGAAGCAATTGGCGGCACGGCCTATTATACATGCCGTCTGCCTCTGTAAAATTTGCTTTAAAATAGCGTATTACACACCAGCACCGTTCAGGTGCTGGTCATCTGTTCAGGTAATTGATCGTCCGCTTGCCGGATGATTTCATGCAGGTAAAACATCATCAAACACCGCCCATCAATAAAAGCGGGTTAAGTCCGGGTTTCTATCGCAGGTTATCCGGGAAGTTAGCCGGTAATTCGCTGGTCGGGCAGTTAATGACGCTGTCATCATTTTCGCCCACATCACGAATCAGGGTCAGCGTGGCATATTCATCAATCACTTCTGTCGGATAAGCCGGGCCGGCTTCACGGTAGCTGGCCATTTCATCCAGATGTTCATTCTGAAAACAGACGGTTTTTTCGGGATTATTCATGACCCAGCGTGGGAAGAATATGGTGCCGTGGAACACCTTGTCAGCGAGATTTACGCTCAGACTGACATCGGTACCGGTGGGTTCAGTCCAGGAAATTTTATAAACATCGCTGGCAAGACGCGCCAGATAAACATGCTGATCTTTAACCCAACGGTTACCTACTATGCCGCTATGAATACGATAATCGATGGTGTTTTCGTTTTTAACGTAGATTTCGTAGTTCCAGCCATTATCGTAGGTGTAAACGAGGTGTTTGCCTGTAAAACCACTCAAATCGTGTTTATCAAAGCTCATACAATTTACTCCTCTTGGTTAGTGCGTAAATTATAGCGTAGCCTCGTGACTATTTCGTCACAGAAAAAATAATTTTTGACTTGCATTAAAAATGTTTCGTTTAAAATAATTGAAAAACAACATGTTTGATAATTATTGCGGTTTTATTAAACTTGCCATAACTTTATAATTCACAGATGCAACTTAAAACGGGATTAATATATTAAAATGGAAAACTCCGTATCAATTTATAATGTAAAAATACATATTGGTACTTTTTATTATATATAAACACGTAATAATGGTCTGCTAAAAGATATTTCCCGTGATCTTAATAGTAAAATTAAGGCAGCTGTTCGTTCGACGCATCCCAATAAATCTATTATTTGGCTTGTAACATTTGATGAAGCCAGTATCCCCCTCCAATTACCTGTGATTACCCCCAACGGTTTATCCCCGCTGGCGCGGGGAACACGCCAGTCGTCAGAAAGATTTTTAGCGAGGGCGCGGGGAACACGTATATTGCATGGCGTGCAGCTGCTGCGCGACCTCAGCCGGGGAAAGCTCCCCGGTTGCGGCTCTAACGGTCAGATCTTCCCATTGCGGGCCGTCCGTAAACCTCATGCCATTCCTGCGCAAAAATAACATCATGGTGTTAAACGCGGTTCTTTTATTGGCATCGTTAAAAACATGTCCGCGTGAAATAGCGACCAGATACAGCGCAGCCAACGCGTAAATGTCCGTTTCTCCCTCGTACAGTTCCCGGTTGATTACACGACTGACTAACGCCTCCACGCGGCCAGCGTCCGACATCCCGGATAGCCCTCCATAACGCGCTATTAAGCCGTCATGCAGAGCTATTACCTCCTCCGGGCTAATGTGGCTAATCATCGGTCTGCCAGAGCCCTATTGGTCATATCAAACGATGAAAATAAATCATCCATTTCGGCGGCCAGCTTAGCCGCTTTGTAACGTTGGTACTCGTCTTTACTGATCAATACAGCTCCCGGTCGGCCACGGCGCGCAATTTCTACCGCCTCCCCGCTCTCTGCTTGATCTAATATGGTGCGCAAATTGTCACGCGCTGCGCGAAAGTTTACGGTCTGCATTGCTTGCCCTCTTGCGTACTCATTCAAGTACGCATTATAAGGGCGCACTAAATCGCAGGCAACGGGAGGACTTCATAACTACACGGCCTCTAACAGATAGCGGTTACGGTCACTAATACTCATCGCCTCACAGGCCAGCAAAGCTGACCGGTTTATCCCCGCTGGCGCGGGGAACACCCGTGGCGCGATTCGATCAGCGCCAGAACAGCCGGTTTATCCCCGCTGGCGCGGGGAACACGCAGGAAAAACAGGCATTCAGTATTTTTGATGCCGGTTTATCCCCGCTGGCGCGGGGAACACGTATTCATCGGATATTCCTTTTAGTGATGAACCGGTTTATCCCCGCTGGCGCGGGGAACACCAAAATGATAGGCCTGCCAACTGCTGAGGTTGCGGTTTATCCCCGCTGGCGCGGGGAACACGCTGAGGCAACCCGCCGCCCAAGAGATAGCTCCGGTTTATCCCCGCTGGCGCGGGGAACACTCTAAACGTACGTAATTGATTTTAAACCAAAAAATAAACATTCATAATTCCACCAGCTAATTCCCACTTTTAAAGCGCTATAAACCTTTGAAAATAAAAATCTTATTTGTTCGTAACAAGGGGAACTAACGGCCTACCGGAAGTTGCCAGCTAATCTTTTAGATCTTCAGCTGAAACTCAGTTTATTTTCTGCCCAAATGCATTTATTTCTTTGCGCCAGGATAAGTTTTTAAAACAAAGCCAAATCCATGCTTATATTCAGGTTAATCTAATTCAACCCACAACAAAACGTCCCTGCCCTTTAATCCCGCAATATTTTTAACAAACATGCCAATATTATTTTTGAACCCGGCCTGCAAAATAGCAGTGATTTTTTTGTTTCTGTCGTCATACATTCGCAGCAATAATAGCGGGCCAGTCTGTTACGTTTATTTTGCTCCCATAAAAAACGGCCCCTTTCGGAGCCGCTTTTATGCGAAGGCGTTATTTTTTCTTCGCTTTCGGGTTTGGCAGATCGGTAATGCTTCCTTCAAAGATTTCCGCCGCCAGGCCAACAGATTCATGCAGCGTCGGGTGCGCATGAATGGTCAGCGCGATGTCTTCTGCATCGCAGCCCATTTCGATCGCCAGGCCAATTTCGCCCAGCAGCTCGCCGCCGTTGGTGCCCACAATGGCGCCGCCGATCACGCGATGCGTCTCTTTATCGAAAATCAGCTTGGTCATACCGTCTGCGCAGTCAGAGGCGATAGCACGGCCTGATGCTGCCCACGGGAAGGTGGCGGTTTCATAGCTGATGCCTTTCTCTTTCGCTTCTTTCTCGGTCAGGCCAACCCATGCCACTTCCGGCTCGGTGTAGGCGATTGACGGGATAACTTTCGGATCGAAGTAGTGTTTCTTACCGGCGATAACTTCTGCCGCTACGTGGCCCTCATGCACGCCTTTGTGCGCCAGCATCGGCTGACCGACGATGTCGCCAATCGCGTAGATGTGCGGCACATTCGTGCGCATCTGCTTATCAACACGGATAAAGCCACGGTCGTCCACTTCCACGCCAGCTTTGCCAGCGTCGAGATTTTTACCGTTCGGTACGCGGCCGATGGCGACCAGTACGGCGTCATAACGCTGCGCTTCGGCAGGCGCTTTTTTGCCTTCCATCGAAACGTAAATGCCGTCTTCTTTAGCTTCAACCGCGGTTACTTTGGTTTCCAGCATCAGGTTGAATTTCTTACTGATGCGTTTGGTGAACACTTTCACAACATCTTTATCGGCAGCCGGGATCACCTGGTCGAACATCTCAACTACGTCAATCTCCGAACCCAGCGCGTGATACACGGTGCCCATTTCCAGACCGATAATCCCGCCGCCCATCACCAGCATGCGTTTCGGTACTTCTTTCAGTTCCAGCGCGGCGGTGGAATCCCACACGCGCGGATCTTCGTGCGGAATGAACGGCAGCTGAATCGGACGTGAGCCCGCTGCGATAATCGCGTTATCAAAGTTGATGGTGGTCGCGCCGTTTTCGCCTTCAACAACCAGGGTGTTCGCGCCGGTAAATTTACCCAATCCGTTAACAACTTTGACCTTACGGCCCTTCGCCATACCGGACAGACCGCCGGTCAGCTGGTTGATGACTTTCTCTTTCCAGGTACGGATCTTGTCAATGTCAGTTTTCGGCTCACCGAAAACGATGCCGTGTTCGGCCAACGCTTTCGCTTCTTCGATAACTTTAGCCACGTGCAGCAGCGCTTTTGAAGGGATACAGCCAACGTTAAGGCAAACACCGCCCAGGGTGCTGTAACGCTCTACCAGTACGGTCTCCAGACCTAAATCCGCGCAACGAAAGGCTGCGGAGTAGCCCGCAGGACCTGCCCCAAGCACAACGACCTGGGTTTTAATCTCTGTACTCATCATGACCTCTTAATTGACTATCCGGCGGGTCAGACGTCACTTACCTGATTCACAGTACGCCCTTCATCCACCGGGACGCGTTCACCGCAAGAGTTTACAGAATTGTTAACAGACTGCAAACCGCTTCGGCTCCGTAGATCCCATTTCCCGTATTTCAGGCCGGTTCAGCAGCGATAAACAGACCTGTAAAAAGGCCGACATTCGTCGGCCTTTATTTTTTATTACATCACCAGACGGCGGATGTCGCTCAACGTGTTGTTGATGATGGTGATGAAACGCGCACCATCAGCGCCATCGATCACGCGGTGGTCGAAGGAGAGAGAGATCGGCAGCATCAGACGCGGTACGAACTCTTTACCATTCCAGACCGGTTCCATCGAAGACTTAGAAACGCCGAGGATAGCCACTTCCGGCGCGTTAACGATCGGCGCGAAGTGGGTGGTGCCCAGGCCGCCGATGCTGGAGATGGTAAAGCAGCCGCCCTGCATTTCGCCAGCGGTCAGCTTGCCATCACGCGCTTTTTTGGAGATGGTCATCAGTTCACGAGAGAGTTCAACGATGCCTTTCTTGTTCACATCCTTGAATACCGGAACCACCAGGCCGTTCGGCGTATCTACCGCCACGCCGATGTTAATATATTTCTTCAGCGTCAGCTTCTGACCATCTTCGGACAACGAGCTGTTAAAGCGCGGCATCTGCTCCAGCGCGGCAGCGACAGCTTTCATGATGAAGACGACCGGGGTGATCTTCACATCCAGCTTACGCTTCTCAGCTTCGGCGTTCTGCTGCTTACGGAACGCTTCCAGATCGGTGATGTCGGTTTTGTCGAAGTGCGTAACATGCGGGATCATCACCCAGTTACGGCTCAGGTTAGCACCAGAGATTTTCTGGATACGACCCAGCTCAACTTCTTCCACTTCACCAAACTTGCTGAAGTCCACCTTCGGCCACGGCAGCATGCCCGGCAGACCGCCACCTGCGGCAGCAGCCGGCGCGGATTCGGCACGTTTCACCGCATCTTTCACGTATGCCTGAACGTCTTCTTTCAGGATACGGCCTTTGCGACCGGTGCCTTTGACTTTCGCCAGGTTAACGCCAAATTCACGCGCCAGACGACGGATAACCGGCGTGGCGTGAACCCAGGCATCGTTCTCGGCGAAATCATCTTTACCGGCGGCTTTCGCGGGTGCGGAAGCTACCGGGGCCGGAGCCGTTTTCTCAGGCTGTGCGGCCGGTGCCGCTTTTTCCGCCACAGGTGCAGCGACAGGCGCGGCGCCTTCCACTTCAAACAGCATAATCAGCGAGCCGGTGCTGACTTTGTCACCGGTGTTGATTTTGATCTCTTTCACCGTACCGGCGAACGGTGCCGGCACTTCCATTGAAGCTTTGTCGCCTTCAACGGTGATCAGCGACTGCTCAGCAGTCACTTTATCGCCAGCTTTAACCAGAATCTCGGTCACTTCGACTTCGTCGCCGCCGATGTCCGGTACATTCACTTCTTTGGTGGCTGAACCGCCAGAGGCCGCCGGCGCACTGGCCGCTTCCTCTTTCACCTGCGGTTTAGGCGCTGCACCGCCGCCGGAAGCGGCAGTTTCGAACACCATAATCAGCGAGCCGGTGCTGACTTTGTCGCCGGTGTTGATTTTGATCTCTTTCACCGTGCCCGCAAACGGCGCAGGCACTTCCATGGAAGCCTTGTCGCCTTCCACGGTGATCAGCGACTGCTCTGCTTCGACTTTGTCGCCCACTTTTACCAGAATCTCAGTCACTTCGACTTCGTCGCTGCCGATGTCCGGTACGTTAACATCTTTGCTTTCAGCCGCAGCGGCTGACGCAGGCTGCGCCTCCGCTTTCTGCTCAGCGGCCGGAGCTGGCGCCGCTTGTGCTGCGCCCTCTGCGTCAAAAATCATAATCAGTGAGCCGGTTTCTACTTTGTCGCCGGTAGCGATTTTGATCTCTTTTACCACGCCCGCCTGCGGCGAAGGCACTTCCATCGAGGCTTTGTCGCCTTCCACGGTAATCAGCGACTGCTCTGCTTCTACTTTGTCGCCGACCTTTACCAGAATTTCGGTCACTTCAACTTCATCTGCGCCGATGTCCGGTACTTTGATTTCGATAGCCATTAATCTTTACCTCTTATGCCAGACGCGGGTTGACTTTATCTGCATCGATATTGAATTTGGCAATGGCGTCAGCCACTACTTTCTTATCGATTTCGCCGCGTTTAGCCAGTTCGCCCAGCGCTGCTACCACTACGTAAGATGCATCCACTTCAAAGTGGTGACGCAGGTTTTCACGGCTGTCGGAGCGGCCAAAGCCGTCGGTGCCCAGTACGCGATAATCGCTGGCCGGGATATAGCTGCGAACCTGTTCGGCAAACAGTTTCATATAGTCGGTAGAGGCAACGGCCGGCGCGTCGTTCATCACCTGAGCGATGTAAGGTACGCGCGCTTCTTCTGTCGGATGCAGCATGTTCCAGCGTTCGCAGTCCTGGCCATCACGCGCCAGTTCGGTGAAGGAGGTCACGCTGTAGACGTCAGAACCAATGCCGTACTCTTTCGCCAGGATTTCTGCCGCTTCACGCACGTGACGCAGGATAGCGCCGGAGCCCAGCAGCTGCACTTTGCCTTTGCTGCCTTCCAGGGTTTCCAGCTTGTAGATACCTTTACGGATACCTTCTTCTGCGCCCTGCGGCATCGCCGGCATGTGATAGTTTTCGTTCAGCGTGGTGATGTAGTAATAGATGTTTTCCTGCGCTTCGCCGTACATGCGCGTCAGGCCATCCTGCATGATCACCGCCACTTCATAGGCGTAAGCCGGATCGTAAGAGATACAGTTCGGGATGGTCAGCGCCTGGATATGGCTGTGACCATCTTCGTGCTGCAGACCTTCGCCGTTCAGCGTGGTACGGCCGGAAGTGCCGCCGATCAGGAAGCCGCGCGCCTGTTGGTCGCCCGCCGCCCAGCAGAGATCGCCGATACGCTGGAAGCCGAACATAGAATAGTAGATATAGAACGGGATCATCGGCAGGTTGTTAGTGCTGTAAGAGGTCGCAGCAGCCAGCCAGGATGCGCCTGCGCCCAGCTCGTTAATCCCTTCCTGAAGAATCTGACCCTTCTCATCTTCTTTATAGTAAGCCACCTGCTCACGGTCCTGCGGCGTGTACTGCTGGCCGTTCGGGCTGTAAATACCGATTTGACGGAACAGACCTTCCATACCGAAGGTACGCGCTTCGTCCGCGATGATCGGCACCAGACGATCTTTGATCGACTTGTTCTTCAGCATCACGTTCAGGGCGCGCACGAACGCGATGGTGGTAGAGATCTCTTTGTTCTGTTCTTCCAGCAGCGGCGCGAAGTCTGTAAGCGTCGGCAGTTCCAGCTTCTCGGTAAAGTTCGGCTGACGGCTTGGCAGGTAGCCGCCCAGCTTCTGACGCTGGCCGTGCAGATAGGTATACTCTTCAGAACCTTCTTCAAAGGTAACGTACGGCAGTTTTTCCAGGTCTTCATCGGCTACCGGCACATTGAAGCGATCGCGAACATAACGAACGCCATCCATGTTCATTTTCTTCACCTGGTGCGCGATGTTTTTGCCTTCCGCCGTGTCGCCCATACCATAGCCTTTGATGGTATGCGCCAGGATCACCACCGGCTTGCCTTTGGTTTCCTGGGCTTTTTTCAGCGCCGCGTAGATTTTCTTCGGATCGTGACCGCCACGGTTCAGGGCGAAGATCTCGTCGTCGGACATATCTTTCACCAGCTCAGCGGTTTCCGGGTATTTACCGAAGAAGTGTTCACGTACGTAGGCGCCGTTACGGGATTTGAAGGTCTGATAGTCGCCGTCAACGGTTTCGTTCATCAGCTGGATCAGCTTACCGCTGGTATCTTTACGCAGCAGTTCGTCCCAACGGCTGCCCCAGATCACCTTGATCACTTCCCAGCCTGCGCCGCCAAAGATGCCTTCCAGCTCGTTGATGATCTTACCGTTGCCGGTAACCGGACCATCCAGACGCTGCAGGTTACAGTTGATGACGAATACCAGGTTGTCCAGCTTCTCGCGCGTTGCGATGGTGATGGCGCCTTTAGATTCCGGCTCGTCCATTTCGCCATCGCCAAGGAAAGCGTAAACGGTCTGCGCGGAGGTATCTTTCAGACCGCGGTGTTCCAGATATTTCAGGAATTTCGCCTGATAGATCGCCGACAGCGGGCCAAGGCCCATAGAAACGGTCGGGAACTGCCAGAAGTCCGGCATTAGTTTGGGATGCGGATAAGAAGAGAGACCGTTGCCATGCACTTCCTGACGGAAGTTGTTCATCTGATCGATGGTCAGACGACCTTCAAGGAACGCGCGTGAATAAACGCCCGGAGAAATATGGCCCTGGAAGTAAACCAGATCGCCGCCGTCTTTATCATTACGCGCGCGGAAGAAATGGTTGAAGCAGACTTCATAAATGGTCGCAGAGGACTGGAAAGATGAGAGGTGACCGCCCAGCTCCAGATCTTTTTTCGACGCACGCAGTACCGCCATCATGGCATTCCAGCGAATTGCGGAACGGATACGACGCTCCAGAGAGGCATTGCCCGGATAATCCGGCTCGTCTTCAACGGCGATAGAGTTAATGTAGTTGCTGACAGCAGAGCCTGCAGCGACTTTCACGCCGCCTTTGCGCGCTTCATTCAGGACCTGATCGATCAGGAACTGCGCACGCTCAACACCTTCTTCACGGATGACCGATTCGATCGCCTGTAGCCAGTCGCGGGTTTCGATCGGATCCACGTCATTATGTAAACGTTCTGACATGGGGGTATTCCTTATCTGTGTCTAATACGTTGAATTGTCCGGAGCCTGTCTCCCTGCATTCTGTTTCATTGCAAAATGCAAGGAGACAGGCCCGTCGTTAGTTGCCGCGTATCTCGTCTTCTGTATGCCGCCGACTGTCGCGCCTTCCATACCGCCGCTGTCCGCTGATGCGAAACCGCCGCGCTACCGGTGATGCGCAACCGATCACCACACAAAAGTTATGGTTATAAGTTTACGCGTTATTCCTTACGTTGCTGTAAACGACGCAGGGAGCGTTCACGACGCGTCTGCTCCCGACTTCTGTCCAGCAATATCTCCTCAATAAACGCCAGATGACGGTGTGAAGCTTCGCGCGCCTTTTCCGGTTCGCGGGCAACAATCGCCTCAAAAATACTGGCGCGATGACTGCTCACCTGTGCCAGCATTTCCCGGCGTGAGTAAAGCAATTCAAAATTTTGTCGAACGTTCTGTTCCAGCATCGGCCCCATGGATCGCAGTAAATGCAGCAGCACCACATTATGCGCCGCCTCTGTTACGGCAATCTGATACTGCATAACCGCATCCGCTTCGGCATCAAGATCGCCGCTCTGCTGCGCATGCTGAATCGCCAGATGGCAGTCGCATATGCGCTGCAAATCCTCTTCGGTTCCGCGCAGCGCGGCATAATAAGCAGCGATGCCTTCAAGCGCATGGCGGGTTTCCAACAGGTCAAACTGGGATTCGGGATGGTCGGCGAGTAACGCCACCAGAGGATCGCTCAGACTCTGCCAGAGGCTTTTCTGGACAAAGGTGCCGCCGCCCTGACGACGTAACAGCAGCCCTTTCGCTTCCAGACGCTGAATGGCTTCGCGCAATGAGGGACGAGAAACATCAAACTGCTTAGCGAGTTCACGCTCCGGGAGAAGCTTTTCACCCGGACGCAGCGTGCCCTCCATAATCAGAGACTCAAGCTGCTGCTCAATTGCATCGGAGAGCTTTGGTTGGCGAATCTTACTGTAGGCCATTGTCCCTTCTTCTGCCAGGCGCCGAAGTAAATTGGTAATACCAATTCAAAAAAAGTGACGTTAAAGTAACAAAGTATTCACCTTGTGTCTATATGGCATTCGCCAGAACCTCCTCACGTTTTACAGCCAAAAATACCCAAAAATAGCTATGAAAATGCGCTATTTCGGGATAAACGTGAATTTTAGCCGCCAATTTTCATTAAGTCTTACACGAGGTTAGACCGGCATCTCACTTTATGCCATAAGGGAAACCTATTCGTCTTTATTCGAATTACATGGCACAAAAAAGAAAATCGGCGTGACGGCGACAGCGTTTTTTAAGCGCTGCTGTGGCCTGGCGGAGAAAGCAGGTGCATTCGTCTGCGCTTACCACTATTCTTGGCGTCGGGGTAGCGTTGCGCCTAATTTGCAGCGGCCCTAAGTGTAAAATAATCAATACAGCAAGCGTAACGGCATACAGACAAGCGTACCGCCTGTTCGCAGCACTATTGCGCCAACTCTTCAGGGAAGGCGAAAGAACTAACTCGAGGGTTTTTATGGAACAACAGCAGGGCGAGACGCTGAAGCGCGGCTTAAAAAACCGTCATATTCAGTTGATTGCATTAGGCGGCGCCGTTGGCACCGGCCTGTTTCTGGGAATTGGACAAACCATACAGATGGCCGGCCCTTCGGTATTGCTGGGTTATGCTATTGGCGGCTTTATCGCTTTTCTGATTATGCGTCAGCTGGGCGAAATGGTGGTAGAGGAACCGGTCGCCGGATCGTTCAGCCACTTTGCCTATAAATACTGGGGCAATTTTGCCGGTTTCGCCTCCGGCTGGAACTATTGGGTTCTCTACGTGCTGGTAGCAATGGCGGAGCTTACCGCCGTTGGCAAATATGTGCAGGTCTGGTGGCCGGAGTTCCCTTCATGGGCCACCGCCGCGCTGTTTTTCGTACTGATTAACGCCATCAACCTGAGCAACGTTAAAGTCTATGGCGAGATGGAGTTCTGGTTCGCGATTATTAAGGTTATCGCGGTGGTCGGCATGATTGTGTTTGGCGGCTGGCTGCTGCTGAGCGGTCACGGCGGCCCGGAAGCCTCGGTCAGCAATATCTGGGCGCAGGGCGGCTTTTTCCCGCACGGCATTAGCGGCCTGGTGATGGCGATGGCGGTTATCATGTTCTCCTTCGGCGGCCTGGAACTGGTAGGCATCACCGCCGCCGAAGCGGACGATCCGGGTAAAAGTATCCCGCGCGCTACCAATCAGGTTATCTGGCGCATCCTGATTTTTTATATCGGTTCGCTGGCGGTGCTGTTGTCGCTCTATCCGTGGGTTAAGGTGGTTGGCGAAAGCAGCCCGTTCGTGATGATTTTCCACGACCTCGGCGAAACGCTGGTGGCAAACGTGCTGAACGTAGTGTTCCTGACGGCGGCGCTGTCGGTGTATAACAGCTGCGTCTACAGCAACAGCCGTATGCTCTACGGCCTGGCGAAACAGGGCAGCGGCCCGCAGGCGCTGCTGAAGGTCGATCGCCGTGGCGTTCCCTATGTGGCGCTGGGCGTCTCGGCGCTGGCGACCGCTGTCTGCGTACTGATTAACTACCTGATGCCGGGCGAAGCCTTTGGCCTGCTGATGGCACTGGTGGTCTCCGCGCTGGTGATTAACTGGGCGATGATCAGCCTGGCGCACCTGAAGTTCCGTAAAGCGAAGGATCATCAGGGCATCCAGACCCGTTTCCGCGCGGTTCTCTATCCGGCAGGCAACTGGATCTGCCTGGCCTTTCTGGCCGCGATCCTGGTGATTATGCTGATGACGCCGGGTATGGCGATTTCCGTCTGGCTGATTCCGGTCTGGCTGCTGCTGCTGGCGATTGGCTACGCCGTTAACTGTAAAACGAAAAAAACATAATAAGGCAGGGCTGTTAAAAATAATTGCTTTTATGATTGGCTTTTTAAATAACCGTTTTAAGCTTGTCTGGGCCCAATGCAGGGAAGAATTCTGATTACTATAAGGAAATGTTTATGAGGGAGCTTAACGCACATGAAGTTGCATCGGTTAGCGGTGCAGGCTTTATACTTGATATAAGTAAAATAATTGGCACTGAAGCCGGTCGTATTATCGGCTCCGGTATTGGTTCGCTGATACCGGTTCCGGTTTTAACCGGTATCATTGCCTCTGTAGCAGGTGCCATTGGTAAAAGTATTGGCTCAGCAATTGGCGGCTTCGTTGGTGGATTTATCGAAAACATTTTTACCCCATCAACCAACTGAACATAAATTTTGCCAATAGTCAGGCAACCGGGTATCTCATTATGCGAGATACCCGTTTTACATTACGCCGTTTAATAAAACTTTCCTCACACTTTTCTCGCCACAGTTAATTTATCCATCTTCACAATCGATCTGTATTAACCCATACATCGGTAAGCCGTAATAATCATTCCACTGCTCAGTGGGAGAATAAGATGATGAAAGGCTCTGCGCTTTCCTTTAAAGAAAAGCTGGGTTACGGCATGGGCGACGCCGGATGTAACATGATTGGCGGCGCCATTATGCTGTTCCTTAACTACTTCTATACCGACGTATTTGGCCTGGCTCCGGCGCTGGTTGGGGTTCTGCTGCTTTCGGTTCGCGTACTGGATGCGGTAACCGATCCCATTATGGGCGCGATTGCCGATCGCACGCAAAGCCGTTGGGGACGGTTCCGTCCGTGGCTGCTGTGGGTTTCGGTTCCCTACGTTGTATTCAGCGTACTGATGTTTACCACGCCGAACTGGAGTTACGAATACAAAGTCATCTACGCCTTTGTCACCTACTTCCTGATGTCGCTGGCCTATACCGCTATTAATATTCCTTACTGTTCGCTGGGCGGCGTGATTACTAACGATCCGCACGAGCGCGTCTCCTGTCAGTCTTATCGTTTTGTGATGGTTGGCATCGCCACGCTGATTCTGTCGCTGACGCTGTTGCCGATGACCGAATGGTTTGGCGGCGGCGATCGCGCGCGCGGCTACCAGATGGCAATGGGCGTGATGGCAGTTATTGGGCTGCTGATGTTCCTTTACTGCTTCGCAACGGTACGCGAACGCATCCGCCCTGCCGTTCCCAGCAATGATGATTTGAAAAACGATCTGCGCGACGTATGGAAAAACGACCAGTGGGTGCGCATTCTGCTGCTGACTTTTTGCAACGTCTGCCCCGGCTTTATTCGTATGGCGGCGACCATGTATTACGTAACCTGGGTGATGGGGCAGACCACCCACTTCGCCACATTGTTTATCAGCCTGGGCGTGGTGGGCATGATGATTGGCAGTACGCTGGCGAAAGTGTTGACCGATCGCTGGTGTAAATTGAAGGTCTTCTTCTGGACCAATATCGCGCTGGCTATCTTCTCCTGCGGCTTTTACTTCCTCAATCCGCAGGCCACGGTGCTGGTGACCGTGATGTATTTCCTGTTGAATATTCTGCACCAGATTCCCTCCCCGTTGCACTGGTCGCTGATGGCGGACGTGGACGACTACGGCGAATGGAAAACCGGCAAGCGTATTACCGGCATCAGCTTCTCCGGCAACCTGTTCTTCCTGAAAGTCGGCCTGGCGGTAGCGGGCGCGATGGTCGGTTTCCTGCTCTCGTTTTACGGCTATGATGCCGGCGCGAAACAGCAAGGCGACAGCGCCCTGAACGGTATCGTGCTGCTGTTTACCGTGATTCCCGGCATCGGTTATTTAATTACCGCTGGCGTGGTACGACTGTTGAAAGTCGATCGCCACCTGATGCAAACCATTCAGCAGGATCTGGCGAAGCGGCGGGAAAATTATCGTGAGCTGAGCGCGCTGCGCGAAGGCAACTCTTTTGATATTAAACCAGAAGGAACCGCATGATGACTCAGTGGCCCAATCCGTTAATTGAACAGCGCGCGGATCCCTTTATTTTACGCTATCAGGATCGCTACTACTTTATCGCCTCGGTTCCTGAATACGATCGTCTTGAACTGCGCTGCGCCGATACGATTATCGGCCTGGCGCAGGCGAAAGCGGCAGTGATCTGGCGCAAGCCCGATGTCGGTCCGATGAGCGCGCTGATCTGGGCGCCGGAGATTCACCATCTTGAGGGTCAGTGGGTGATCTATTTTGCGGCAGCGCCAACGCGAGAGATTAAAGAAGGTTTATTCCAGCATCGCATGTACGCACTGACCTGCGCCGATGCCGATCCCTTAACGGGCAACTGGCAGGAACGGGGCCGTATTCAGACCCCGATCGACAGCTTCGCGCTCGATGCCACCACCTTCCGCCATCAGGGCAAACAGTGGTATTTGTGGGCGCAAAAAGATCCGGCGATTCCCGGCAACTCAAACCTTTATCTGGCGGAACTGGAAAACCCATGGACGCTGAAAGGCAAGCCGGTCATGCTCAGCCGACCAGAATATGAATGGGAATGCGCGGGCTTTAGCGTTAATGAAGGTCCAGCGGTCATTCGTCACGGCAACCGGCTATTCGTCAGCTATTCCGCCAGCGCCACCGACGAAAACTACTGTCTGGGGCTGTTATGGATCGACGTGGATGACGATCCGATGCAGCCCGCCCACTGGAATAAATCTGCCCGCCCGGTATTTACCACCAGCTGGGAAAATCGTCAGTATGGGCCGGGTCACAACAGCTTTACGGTGGATGAAGCGGGCAACGATCTGTTGGTGTATCACGCGCGTAACTATACGGAAATTGAAGGCGATCCGTTGTGGGATCCGAATCGCCATACGCGCATTAAAGCCATTCGCTGGGATGCTAACGGCATGCCCGATTTCGGCGTGCCGCCAGCCGACACGCCGTTAAACCAGCGTGCCGTAAATAGTTAATAAGGCCACGGCGACGACAATAACCAGCGAGACTTTTTTGGCGAGCGCCACGGCTATTCGTGGCGTTTCCACGCTATCCCACCGTTCATCGCGCTCCAGCGAATACTGCGCCAGACGGGTTAACACCTCATACTGCGGACGACGTAGATCGCTTAATGCGGCAAACCAGGCGGGCAACGCCCTTTCACCATGTCCCAGCAGCGCGTAGGCCACGCCAGCCAGCCGTACCGGCAACCAGTCAACCCAGTGCAAAATCCGATCGATGCCGGAACGCGCACGCTCCAGCGCCGTATGGTGCCTTGCCAGCCAGCTTTGCCAGGCGCGTAAAAAGGCGTAGCCGATAAGCAAGACAGGACCATAAGGGCCGCCCACGACAAACCAGAACAGCGGCGCCAGATAATAGCGATAATTGATCCACAGCAGCGCGTTTTGCAGCGTCTTTAACGTCTCTTGCTGATTACATTCCACCGGCATTCCGTGAATCAGCGTCAGCTCCTCCGCCATCGCGCTACAGGCATTAGCATCACCGTGACTGGCCGCCTTCAGATAGGCGTGATAATGCAGACGCACCGAGCCTGCGCCAATGCATAACAAACCCACCAGGATCCAGAAAAGCAGCTGCGCCAGGCCAAAAAACAATCCGCGCAGCGACAGGATGATGACCAACACCAGTAGCATCGCCACCAGCGTCATGGCGACGGTACGCCACAGGGAAAAATGGCGGCGGCGGCGGAAAAACGGCTCCAGCCGATGATCGAGCTGCCAGTGTTCGCCCATTTTAAACAGGCGTTCCCAACCTAAAACCAGTAACAAGGAAAAAAGCGTCATCAGTTCCGCTCCGGTAAATGTAAACTGGCGGCCTCCGGCAGACCGCGCAGAAAGCGAGCCCAGTCAAATGACGGGCCAGGATCGGTTTTACGTTCCGGCGCAATATTACTGTGTCCGGTAATCTGTGCAGGGGTAATTGGATAGGCGCGCATCAGCTGACGCGTGACCGCCTGTAAGGCCTGATACTGCGCATCGGTATAAGGCAGCGTATCGGTGCCTTCCAGCTCAATGCCAATAGAAAAATCATTGCAGTTTTCCCGGCCCTGCCAGCAGGAGACGCCCGCATGCCACGCGCGTTTATCAAAAGGAACATACTGTACGATTTCACCATCGCGCCGAATCAAGCAGTGGGCAGCGACACGCAGATGCGCAATTTCGGCGAAGTAAGGATGCGCGTCAGGATCGAGCGTGCCGGTAAACAGCGCGTCGATCCAGGGGCCGCCAAACTCACCGGGCGGCAAACTAATATTGTGTACCACCAGCAGGCTGGGCGTTTCCTCCTCCGGGCGAAGATTGTAATGCGGTGAAGGCACATGGCGAACGCCTGACAGCCAGCCATCTTTTAATTCCATGCCAGGATCTCCTCATTTTTTCCACAGCGTAACATGAATCTGTCGCCCTCTTTACATTCCTTGTGCCACGGTTAAAAACAGGTTTCCAACATCTCGGTTACCTTTAGCTGCTCACCCACGATACAGACATAGCGCCATTTATTGAAAGTCAGACAGGGATGCGAGGCGCCAAAAGCGATGATATCGCCGGGCTGCAGGACATGTCCCTTTAGCCCCTGTAAAAAAAGATGCTGATCCATCAGCTTAATGGCGCGCCACTCCTTATCCAGCGCCCGCGGCTAAAACAGGACCTCAACATGTTTAGTACACTAAACTTTTTCGCCCTTCTCTGGTGCCGTTCCGTCGTTCAGGCTACATTAGGCGCACCGTTAAATTCTCTTATGGGAGCCTTATGACACAGCGACGTTATAACCCTGACAGCCGACGCGCAGAGCTGTTATCACGTATTGAAGCGGAGATTCCAGCCTGCGTAGAGCAGGCACTTCGGGAAGATCTCGGCGGCGAAGTCAACGCTGATAATGATATTACTGCCGGACTGCTGCCCGCTGATAAACAGGCACAGGCCACCGTTATTACACGAGACGCGGGCGTTTTCTGTGGTAAACGCTGGGTTGAGGAAGTGTTTATCCAGCTGGGAAATCAGGCGCGCCTGAGCTGGCATGTGGAAGATGGCGATCTTATCCAGCCGGGACAGGCGCTGTTTGAGGTCTCCGGCCCGGCGCGCCTGCTGCTGACCGCAGAACGCACCGCCCTTAATTTTGTGCAAACCCTTTCCGGCGTTGCCAGCGAAGTAAAGCGCTATGTCAGCCTGCTGGAAGGCACGCAAACCCGCCTGCTGGACACGCGTAAAACCCTGCCGGGTCTGCGCTCCGCCTTAAAATATGCCGTTTTATGCGGTGGCGGAGAAAATCATCGTCTCGGCTTATCCGATGCGTTTCTGATAAAAGAAAACCATATTATTGCCAGCGGCACTGTCCAGCAGGCGGTCGAAAAAGCGCTCTGGCTGCATCCCGATGTGCCGGTTGAAGTGGAAGTAGAAACGCTTGATGAACTGGAGCAGGCGCTGGCAGCCGGAGCTGACATTGTCATGCTGGATAATTTTACGGTTGAGCAGATGCGTGAAGCGGTAAAAATCAACCAGGGCCGGGCACTGCTGGAAGTTTCCGGCAATGTTACCGACCAGACGCTACGCAGCTTTGCCGAAACCGGCGTAGATTATATTTCGGTTGGCGCCCTGACCAAACACGTACGCGCGCTGGATCTTTCTATGCGCTTTCAGTAACGCTGCCTTTACTACTCCGCAGTGGCGCTCATCCTGCGCGCCACCTTATCCAGCCGGACAGAGTTGCGATACCGCTTCCAGTTTTTTTCTCTGTGCCGCAACAGCTGTTACTTTTTTTCGACCCCGCTTCCTGCCTGCTTAACGGACGCTCGCCCCGCTTTTTCCTTTGGCTTAACGTCAACAACGCCAATAACAGGGAGAAGTGAAGATGAGACAACAGGGCTTTACGCTGATTGAGCTGATGATCGTGATTGGAATTGTCGCCATCCTCAGCGCTATCGGCATGCCGGCTTACCAGAACTATCTGCAAAAAGCGGCGCTCACCGATATGCTGCAAACTATGTTGCCCTATAAAACGGCGGTGGAACTCTGCGCCGTCGAGCATGGCGCAACCGCAGGCTGTAGCGCGGGCAGCAACGGCGTTCCCACAACGAAAGGATCGCGGTATGTCTCCGCTGTAAGCGTGGCGGCGGGGGTTATTACGCTTACCGGACAGGAGAGCCTGAACGGACTGACCGTCACGCTTACGCCGCAGTGGCAAAGTAATGAAGGCCAGATGAGCTGGCAACGCAGCTGCAACAGCACCAACAGCAGCCTGCAAGATAATTGCCGCAACGTTTTCCGCTTCGATGATGAGGTGTCGCAATGAATGGCGCCGCCCAAAATTTACGCGAGATATGCCGTCAGTATCAGGCGCTGTTGTTAAAAGAGGATGAGGCGTCAATTACCGTTGCGCTGGCCGATGCGCCAACCCACGAAATGGTGGAGGCTCTGCGCTTCACCAGCCAGCGTCAGGTGCAGGTTGAGCGCTGGCCCCAGGCGAGGCTGGAACAGCATCAACAGGCTGAGCCGTCTTGCCTACAGAGCGATAAAGCGCTTCCGTCGGAATCCGTGTCGGCGCTGGTCGATCAAATTCTGCTTAATGCTTTTCAACGCCGCGCCTCTGATATTCATATCGAGCCCTGCGCGGCAGGCGTGCGCGTGCGGCTGCGTATTGACGGCGTGCTTCAGCTGCTGCAGACCATTAGCGGGACGCAGCAGGCAGCGCTGATAGCCCGCCTTAAGATCCTTGGCAATCTCGATATAGCGGAGCGCCGGTTGCCGCAGGATGGGCAATTTACTTTGCAGCTGCAGGGGGAACAGGCG
>Ga0209463_1000644_pt1 | contig 24679 bp, 27 predicted proteins | sample AgamicMgSfrz_FD_187169 | JGI IMG/M metagenome (GOLD analysis project Ga0209463, IMG submission 187169) | Agave microbial communities from Guanajuato, Mexico - Mg.Sf.rz (SPAdes) (version 2) | ecosystem: Host-associated > Plants > Phyllosphere > Phylloplane/Leaf | place: Guanajuato, Mexico... | reverse complement strand
CAGTAAACGTGCTTGCTCATGCTCCTTATAACCGTTTGCTCCTGCACCTACTACTTTTTCATTGTGTCCAGCTGTTAAAGTTACTAATTCATAAGACATTGTTCATTTCTCCTTTTATAAATAATTTTTTATAAAAAAGGAGCCCATAATGGACTCCTTTTGTTCCTATACAATTTTTTTTAGTCCATTACGACTGAGATTCGTCTTTTGTTTCTTCTGGAATTGTAACTCTAGAATTTGCCCGTTGAATCTTTGACTGAATTTCACTAGAGACATACTCAATAGCCCAATTCGGAATTAACTTGTCCCATCCTGCTCTTGTGAAATTTGCAGTCATGGAATTTAAAGTGTGATATAGTAATCCACCCCAAAATAAAAAGAACACAATATTTGGCGTGTTAAAGATTTTATCCATCAACACGCCGAATACAGGCAACATTAGCATTACAACGGTTCTAGCTAATCCTTGAAGTCCATAAACGCTGGCATATGTTCCATCTTTCTTAGATGCAACGGAACCGCTAATCCAATCGAAGGCGATAACTAAAAGCAAAGCTGACATACACATCAGGTTATACGTTGTCCCTCCATACATCCATGTCAAAAAACCACCGACTCCACCCGCTACAAATGCTGCGGAGCCGATTTTTACGTTAAATATGTCGCCAATGTTCAATATCTCTTTGTATGAAAACACTGCTATTCTCTCCCTTTTATAAAAAATAGCGCTACTTATTAGCAGCGCTTTGTTCCCCATTATTCGGTTTCTGTTGGTTGCTCTGCTGTTTCTTCAGTTGGTGTTGTCTCAATAGGAGCTTCCTCCACTGGCTGCTCTGGTATTTCCACAACGGTTTCAACTGGTTGCTCTATTACTGGATCTTCGATACCTAATTCTTTTTTTACGTCTGCTCTGAATGCTTCTGGAACTGCGTTAATATCCATAAATTTAAGTCTTACAGCTGTTACAAACATGTTATGCATTTGTTTCTCCTCCTTTAAGTGCTTCAATTTCGCTTTGCAAAGATGCGTTTTGCATCATAATTAAAGAAAGCATGTTTGCCGTGGCATTCATGCTTTCCATCATTATTGCGACTAAATTCCCCATTACCTCAATACTTGAGTTTTTCTTCAATTCTTCCACTTCTCTGTCAAAGTCTGCCCTTGTTTTGCCAAGCTTCTGGAGTGCTATTTCTAATAATTCATCTGAAATTTTTTCCATTTTATAGACCTCCTGCTTTCAGTCTTTTCATCATGTCATAAATAAGCTGTGCGTTAATGGTTATTTCTCTTCTGTTGTCTTCTGTTGCTTTGATGTTATCGTCCAATGCTGTTCTGATGCTATTTGCAAAGGTTGCTGAAGCGACCAAAGGATTAGAAGTGAATAGCCCTTTATCAAAAACGATATAGGTAACAGTGTACTCTGCTGTTGTGTCATAGTTCGCTGGATTGATTGAAATACGTTGCCTTCCATATGCGCTCGTATCATTGATAAACGTTACTCTGCTAGTAAAATCTTTTCCATTTTCGTATACCTTCAAGAAAGACTGCACTTTATTTTTCATCATACCAACCGCTAAAGCGCCAGATGTATGATTTATTTTATAGTTACCGTCGTTCGTATCTTTAATTGGATTAGCTTTCTCTCGGAATATAATTCCTGACCCCACTTCGACTTGAGTTAAGCCGTTTACAGATAAGCTTCCTTCCGATTTCACTTCTATAATGACTGGCGATGCAAGCACGTAGGAAAGCATATAGGGTGTATATCCTGTAGCTTTATTTGCTGCTACATATGCAACGGTTTGTGTCGGTGCGTCTGTCCCATCAACTATTGACTTCCAAGCAGTAGGTTTTCCGTTTGTGTCTACTGTTTTAACTTTCCAACCGTTAAAATAAGCTTTTACTTCATCGTTTGTTGGCGCATAGGTTGTAATGGTTAAACCCATTTCATCATATGGAGTCGTTAGGTAAATATCCCCTGTAGCATTTAACCCATTGTACGTATCCGCGTCATTAACAACTGAATTTATCGTCAGTAGTTTTCCATTGTACTTCGTTAAAACGCTACTCCTAGAAACTGGAGGGCTTCCAGCAAGTCCAAAAATTTTCGCTGTAACGTTACCGTTCTGTGACGAATGGTACAACCATGCTTTTGAACCATCCAGTGCAATATCCTTTTCAACGATTTTACGGATCTGCGCTTTGTTGTCTTGTTGGAAAAGTATGTCTTTCGCTGTTCCGATTGCTCCTAACTTTGTTTCTACAAACAAGTAAGATGGATTTCGTGGTACAAAAGGTTTTACCGTTCCTCCAGGTGTAAGAATTACATTATAGAAAGTCATTTTAGCGACTACGGTACCATTAGTCGCTCGGATACGCGCATAAGATGCATTTACCGGCATACGCCAAGCGCCTCGACCGTTATTTACTAACTCCTTCCCGTCCTTATCGTAAATATGCGTTGTAAAATAACCAGATGGATGGTCACAATCCCCATATAATGTATAAATTTCATTTGGTATTACTGGTATGTTTGGGCTCCAAGAATGGGCGTAATTCGAAGTTGGATTTATCTCCAATTTATACGCGTCCAGCAATACAGCTCCCTGATTTGAAACTAAACTCCATTCTGTAAACGGTGGTATAAGGTTCTCTCCTTCTGCCATGACGTAAGGATTCTGTATATGCTGAACGCCTTCCACCATTGGATAACGGCGCATAACTTCATCTTCATTCCAAGTAACTAAGGCAGCATCATAATGCTCTTTTGTTACTTCGTACAATGGTACGCGTGGCGCATGAAGTGTTGCTGTTACCTTTAACTCTATTTGTATCTCTGCGTAGTCTGGATAAATAATAGAGCTACCTCCAGCTGTCGCAGGCTCTGCATATGAAAGGAAATGTACCCATCCATCTGCTTGAATCGTCGCAGAAAGTCCTGCAGCGTCTCCAATTGTTGATTTGTTTTGTACAGGTGACGAAGATGTATTGTTAAAGCCAGCAGAATTTAATACCCACTGATTTGCCTGATAACGTGCTGTTGTTGCTTTGTATCCTGCAGGACTAGCTCCATAACCAGTCCATAAGAAGTTGATTGTACCTATGTTCTCTTTCAGCCATTGCACCTTTTGAGCTGTTGTGTTCCCTGGAATTCTGCCCAGGTTGCGTTCCACTTCTTCAATCAGATTAAAGGAGTAAAGTAGTTGTGCTATTCCCCCTACGTTTTCACAGGAAAGCGTTTGTACCTGTCCATTTAAAGAAGCAACCAAAGCATAGTTGCTACCCTCTATTTCATTAATGAAGTCTGTAGGTGGTCTTAAACTTGTAAAGCCAGCCTGCCCTCCTGCGGAGCGTTTAGCAATATGCGGATTTTCTATAGTGGACGCTGGTATTTTCCCTTCGTAGTTAGCGATCCTTGTGAGGTTCACACTGCCACTAAGTCCTGTAAACTTTTGAATACCTTTAAATCCTGTCCCGTTTACGGCAAACCAAGTTTTTTTGTCCGCTTGTAGATAGTACTTTCCAACCTCTAGTACACTGTTTTGCAATGGGATAAGCGAACGCCCTTCCATTGATAAGGATATTGGAGCATTCACATCTCCATTTAACATCTGCAAGCCTTGTGAAATAGCTTGTGTTTGTCTGTTTGAACCTTCTAACTTTTGATGAGCAAGTTCAATTCCTGCATCCATTCTATTAAGATTATTTGCGCTTACTGGAGTACCTTGTTGAAGTATCTTGGTACCGTCTAAAACGTGATCTTTCCAGCCAACCTTTGTATAATTTTGCGCCATTTATGTCACTCCCCTAAAGTTTTTTCAATGTATAACGGAAAGCCACTAAAACACCGTTAGTGGACTTTTTCTCAATGGTATCTGGCTGATCGTCAAATACTTCACCGTCCACATCAACCAATTGCCATTTAGTTATTGTCCCTGCAATAGAATCGTCTAAATAAAGATAAAAGGTGATTTGATCCCCTTCTTGATTTGTTTGGAATATTGGTGTGGTGTATGTAACATTACCAATCACATACTGGCCCTCTTTTACTAAGTTTTTAAAGAAGTTCTTAGTCTTGGTATGAGCTGTAGTTGTCAATGTCATTTTCAGTCCCCCTCTCCGGCATAAAATTGACCAGTAAGCTTATAATTGCGCGTAATTGTATTTTCATCATCTGTTAATTCAATGGATGAGGACATGGAACGTGTATATTGTTCAAATGTTTCTTTTGAACCAACAAGGAAACTCAACTTCAAATCTTCCCTCGTTTCCATATACTCGACTAAGGACATATCTTTTGTCATACCGATTTCAATGCTCTGTAGATATTCCTTTTGAATTTTTTCTAACTCCGCTTTACTACCTACAAAGAACTGCCCTGCACTTGCTAATTCCTCTTGAACAGAAGTGTAATTCTCGCTGCCAATTGTTAGACTGCTTTCAACGGAAATATGGATATCTCCCTCAAACATCTCAGTACTGCCAGTCCTAAACTTACCTACCATCAGAGAATCATTAGCCATTAAAAACTCAATGTTAGAGTAATTTGTTGGAGCACTTTCTAATTGGATGATGCTTTCGAATTCCTTTTTAATTAGTTCCACTCTTTGCTCACTATTCGCAAAGAATCCTGGATAACGGTAGGTGGAATCCACTTTATAAAAATCTTCTCTTGCCATGGTTATGGTTCCAGCCTCAATAAATCTTCCTAATGTGGAGGATTCAGGCCATTGCCCACAAAGTAAAGCACCAGTAAATGGATGGATTTCAATGTTGTTATTGCCTTCCACTGCTTGAACAGGAATATCATTTTTCCAATTAAAAAACACACGTTCGAAACGTGTGCTCTGGCGTTTAACGGTATTTACCATTCGAAACAGCTTTACAATGTCTTGTTCATTCTTTAAATATTCGTCTGCGTAGATATGAAAATGGTACGGATCTCCATCATATTCAAACCACTCTCTTACTTTTCCCTTCGAAAAGAATGGAGCAATTACGTCCTCAACGGCTGCCACCGTTCCTTTTGTCTTATGAATAGATTCAGCATTCGAAATAAGGATACGTTTTTGGTCATTGGTCATATTTACATCGTAAAATTCTGCGGCTTCTTCAAATGCCACAAAATCTAATAAATGATCCGGTATCCCCTCAAACATTTGAACCAATTGTGTTTGCGAATAAATCCTTTGAAAAATGGGAGTTAAAGCATAGGCAAGAGCTGCCATATTTTCATCTTTTTTTAGACTATCTGAAAGTAGATCTCCAATTTCAAAGTTATCTAGTGTCTTAATCATCCACCAGACCTCCATAATTGGCGTTCATAGCATTTGAATGAGCTACTTGAGTTTTGCTAAGGACAATAAATTGAGAAGGACTACTAGCAGTCACACGCACTCCTCCAGCTTCTTTAATTCTGGCAATTAACTCACTGGCATCTATCCCTCGTCCAAGTTTACTTTTCTGCCAAACTATATAATCCTCAATTGCGGCATTTATCTGCGCTCTAATGGTTGTTTCTACGCTTGATTTAGACCTTGGAATATAAAAGTCTAGCTGAATATCATAACGAACTATTTCAGGGTTTTCTATCCGTACCATATCGGTTATTGGACGGATGGTTCTCCCGTTTAATTTCTCTTCAATAGCACTTATAATGGCTGCTGTTGGCAATTCTCCATTAGCCAGTAATGGAACAACTGTTATTACACCTTCAGATGGGGAATAAACTTCCACATCGACTATATCGGAGCTTACAGACATAGCGTGATATTTATAAGCATCTTCCGGTCCTGCGGTACTATATTGAGAGTTTGACTGTCTAATCCTTTCAGCATAAGCGTCGTTGTCCTCCCAATCTAGGCCTCCATCCGATTTCGTAATATTATAAGCTTTAGTTACCCAGGGCAGATTATCGTTATCTACAATATTGGTAATCTGGTTCGGAAGATACCCGTTTCCTCTTTCACCCATTACAGAGCAAGTCAGTGGTATATCAATGTAAGTCAAGTCGGTTGATACTACATAGTCTGCCGTACTTGCAAACTCTAAGTCTCCAATAGACATTCTTGTCCCACTTGGAATGGTGAATTCTTCTACGGGATTGCATTCAAATCTAACTACTGTTTCTGAACCTCTTGGCTCTAATCGCGTAACTCCTTTTTTAACACCTAGATGATCCAAGTAATTATCCTCTGCAAAAGCTAAAAGATTCATTTTCCCTGTAAAATCTATATTATTGGCCAGCATACTGGCCATAAAGATCATTGTCTTTATAAAGTTTCTCCTTGGATCTAATTCATCCAAGACTGTACCAGTGGCGTTCTCAAAACGTGATACTACAATACTTTCCATTTCCTCTGGATTTACTTCGAAAAAATCTATATCAGGCAATCCAAATCTAGCCATTATCAAACACCACTTTCACAAACGGATAAATAATTGCTTCTTTTGGATCTTCTTGAAAAGTGACTTCTTCCACTGTAAGACCTTCAATGTTATTTTGAAGAAGCTCTATTACATCCGCTGTTGTTTGGACTTTTGCAGATTCGCTTAATTCGTCAATTGGGGGCAGCCATCCAGCTTCACGATTCATAAAGCATGTTCCTTTCATCGTAGCTAAAAGAAAAGATGCGTTTTGCAATTTAGCCTTAATACCTGTGGCTCCGAAATCAATGCTGCCAAATGGTGAAATTTGATAGGTTTCCATGCTCATCACCCTTTCTTCAATGATGTATACTTTGAAACAGCGCTGCAGTATTTTCCTCCGCCAAGATCATACCAAGGAATATCCGTTGTTTTTACTCCATATACCTTGAATTTATCCCCTTTGCGAAGAACCTTTAATATTTTCCCTTTTAGGCTTCTAGAAGCCCTACAGTTCAACATTCCTACTTTAATAGTTATGGTTCCGTATACTTTCTTTTTAGAAGCAGCCGTTTTCTTTTTAACTGGCTTTGGCTTTGGTTTTTTTATACTAACTGCTTTTATATCCTTGGAATATTCTTTTATACTTACATCCACTTTAATGCTAATGATTCTTCCCTTTCCATCAATTATGGGCTCCCCTTCATTAATGGAGGAAATATACCAATAATTCTTGGATATAGATTTTGTGCCAATAATAAAAGCTCCAGTCTTTCCACTATCTCGAAAGGACCGAAGCTTTTCTACTGCTGCAATGGGATCTACACCTAAACTTCTACTAAGATTTAGAGAGAAGGATGCGGATTCTTGACCAGGACCAATAAATTCAGATATTGGCTTTCCTTTTACATCATGTTCGCTCCACCTTGCATCTCCACTTCTTGAAAAAGTATCAAAGGTTAACACCTTTTTGGTTGATACTTCAAAAGTGATACCGCCAAAACTTCCGATTTTAGCCACGGTTTCACCACCCTTTTATATTGCTCCTAAAACATATCCGTTACCTTTCCCTAAGAAACAAACCACATAGTCGCCTTCTTTTGGAAACCAATCATCATCTCGTGTAAGAATAATCAGTTCTCTTGTAACGGTTCCGTTATCATCTCGTTTAACTTTTACTGTATTCCTACTTGGATAAACTGCTGATATTCTTCCTTCAATTAAGTTCATCAGTATCCCACCAAGCATTTCCTTAAATTTAATGTTGTTTCGGATGTATCTCCTGTCTTTCCAGAAAGAGAAGTGATGATATACTTTCCATCTAGGTTGCTAAAACCCTTTATATCAACGTTTTGGCCGGCATACAAGTTAATAATACCAGCCATTGTAATTGTCACCGTTGTTGCCTCTTTGTTCGCTTCACGCAATTTTTTTCTTGCTAATCGGAGGGCAGCAGCATCCGAATTAACTTCTTCATTTACAATTAACACTCTTCCAGTTTTTGGTGGATTAGAAGGCGTAAACGTTTGTTTATACGTTTTTTTCTTCTGAGTATCCGTATAGGTAACTTTGCAGGATTTATAGCTGCCATTTAAGGTGTCTTTATAATTCCACTTTTTGATTAGTTGATCCGTACGGTTAATGGTTGTGACAGTATCCTGTGATTCTAATTGTTCCTCATCAATGGCATATACTTTTTTATTGGCCAATTTTAAAGCCAACCCATTTTCATTGCAGAGTCGATAAAGAAATGCTCCATCTGACTCGTATTCTTGGTCCAATCTGTCAAAACTCGGATTGTCTGCAGCATCATAATAAATGCCTAAACCATTCTTTTTTGCTACATCTGTAAGTACTTTTTTTAACGTCGTCTTTTCCCATGATCTCGACTTTTTTTCTCCTTTGAGAGAAGACTCTTGAGGGATGGACGTTGATTTAATACTGACCGATGTAGGAGGACCACCGCCACTCGATTCGTCTATTTCGTAATATCCTAAATCTCGTTTACTCGTACTTGTGTTACCCCAACCAGGAGGAATAGTTAAAACAGCTTGTATAGCAGCTCCCTTTTCAGGCATCCAATTACCTAACCAAATTCTATCCTTATCCGCTAAATTAATGGTTAAATCATCAGCAGAACCGGTGAAATTATCGGTAAAAGAAAGACTCGTAACAAATGGATCAATATCTGCTGTGAATTTGTTACTGTTGTATTTAAGGTCATAGCCGATACGTCTCCCATTTGTCATCAAGAATCCTCCTCACTTGCAAATGCTATTGTTTCTTCCTCTTCTGTTTCATCGTCTAAATCTTCCTCTAACCATGTTGGACGTTGGTACTCGTATACATCCTCTAATTCAAAATCAGGAATAGTAATTTCGATTCCACTTGTGAATAAAAGGACTAACCGATATTGAGGATTTGCAGAAAGAAGCAATGGGAAGAGATATTCACTCCCCATTTGCTCTAAAGCTATTTTGTCCCATGTGTCGCCACTTACAGTTACATAAGTACTCATGACAAGCTCGTCCTATCTTTATCATTATTAATCTCAAGCAGCAACCGAATTAACATTTCTTTTAGTTCTCCTTCTGCAGTTCTTAACGCATCTAAAACTTCCTGATACAAGTTGCCGCTTTTTCCATCTACATGGATTACTGGAGAGAAATTAATATCGAATTTGTTCCCGCTGTTCCCACCATTAACTACACTGGATTTATCGCTGCCAAAACTCATGAAACTTCTCAATAATCCATCTAGCATAGATTTACTATTTGAATTTGAGTTTATTTGTGTTGCGCCTGGCAGTTTCAGCAATTCTGGACCCCGTTCTCCTGCCCAATAATAATCGGTGTTTGGAGTGGTCCCTCCTTGGTAATATCCCTTGTAACCTCCGCCACTTGCCATGGATGCAATACCAGGAGTGTTGAAGATGGAACCATATCTTGATTGCGTGTAACGAATAGACGCTACAGCGTTATGAATTGGATTCCAAATATCATTCATTCCCGCTAGCTTATAAGCGTTAAAGGTTGGATCAATGGTTTGCATTAGCCCTTTTGAAGGTATCCCTTTTTTAGCATTTGAATCCCATAAGTTTATCGCTCGTGGATTTCCTCCTGATTCTTTCATAGCCATAGTTTGCAATGGCCCTAACCAAGACATTGGAACACCTGTAACGTTAATTGCAACTGTAAGCCACTTTGTCACATCACCAGATGCTGCAGAACCACTGCCACTCCAATCGCCGAAACCAGCAATCTTTCCTTTCACAAACTCAACGGCTTTTTCCTTAACCAAATTGAAGGTTCCCTTACTTACATCATTAAAGACACCTGAAAGGGTAGGAGCAATTACTCCAAATTGTTCTAGAACTTTATCCATGAGTTTAGAAGGTTCTGAAACATAACTCCAAACATCTAAAGCAGCGTCTTTTATATCAGTGCCTTTTTCTTTCGCCCAATCCCAAGCTGCAGATCCTTTTTCTTTTACCCAACTCATCCCTTGCTGCAATGGATTTTGAACATTCCCTGACTTATAAGCTGGTATGTTGTAGTTGTTCATAATTTGCTGTGTTTCTCTATGTGGAATAACTTGTGTCCCTTTTGGTAAGTTCATAAGTGTATCGGTGCCAGGACTCATTCCGACGAATCCTGTTGGAGTCCGGAATAATTCTGGACCGCCACCATCTCCCAAAATGGCCAAACCGCCTGGATGTGATCCAGTCCCTTGTGCATATTTAGGTACTTCCCACTGATTTAAAGAAACTTCTACTCCAACCTTATCCAGCACCCAATTGATTCCTTTTATTATTCCATTGACGATACCGCCAATAGCACTCATTGTTGCGTTTGCCATTGACTTAATCCCATCTATTAATCCATTAAGAATTGCTTTTCCGGTATCATAAAGGTTTATTGCTTTAAAGAAAGCAATAATATTGTTCATGATGTTTTTTGCTGTTTCCTTAATGTTTTCCCAAGCTCCAGACCAATCTCCTTGGATCAGTGAAGTAAAGGTCTTTAGAATTCCAGTTACAAACGTTAGTCCGTTATTAATAGTCATAGAAATTAAAGGGAATACAAATTGGATTATTTTTAACAAGAATTGAATCGCCGGAACAACGATATTAGTTAAAAATAATGCTACTCCTTGAAGCAATAGAGTAATAGCTGGAATAATTAATTGGATAATACCCAAAATTACAGGGAATACAAATTGTACTATTTGCAACAAAAATTGAATGGCTGGTACCACAATATTTGTTAGCAAGAATGATACGCCTTCTAATAACAATGTGATAATTGGTAGAACTGACTGGATAATACTTAGTATCAATGGGAATGCCATCTGTACCACTTGAAGTATTAATGGCAATGCCACTTGTGCAATCAATAGGATAACAGGCACTAAATTTCCAATCAAATCAATTACTATTGGAAGAACCGCCTGGATAATTGTAAGTATTAAAGGAAAAATTAACTGTGCTCCTTGCAATAACAACGGAAGAATGGATGTTGCAATATCCACGATTACCGGAATCAATAAGCTTATTAAACTTATAATCAACGGCATACTTGATTGAATCAGTGATACGATTAACGGCAGAATAGATGATACTGCTTCTACTAATAAAGGCAACACAATACTAGCAATCTCTGATGTTAGCGAAAACCACGTAGTAAATAGGTTAACCAAAACAGGCAATAAAGTCGTTACTCCATCAATCACCATCGGAACCAAAGATGTTGCAAAACTGGAAAATAAGCCTCCAAATTCTTGGAACAGTTCACCAAATGCTCCACCTAATTCAGCAAAAGCTGGTCCTAAAGGAACAAAACTTTCAACTATTATTTGTCCTGTTTTTTCAAATTCAGGTCCTAAGGTAGCAAAAGATTTCGCTATTTCTGAAACAGCTGGCATCAGCATGGATAACAAGGTCTGGCCAACAATACCCAATACAGGGATAACTGGTGCAACGGCGCTTTTTATGGATTCAAATGAATCAACAAAAGTCCCTTTTATTAACTCCCATGAACCTACAAGAGAATTACGCACATCATCATTTGACTTTATGAGTTTATATAAAAAAGCACCAATAGAAATAACACTGGCAATCACCCAACCTACTGGACCGGTAACTCCTAAAAAGGACAACCCTAGTCTGCCTATTAAAGGCGAGAGTGTTGCTAATGTATTTCCAATGGTTGAAAAGGAGCTCTTAATATAATCAACAACACTTTTTGCAGGTCCTTGTAAACCGTTGAACCAGTTTGCAGCTGCGCTTGCTTTCGTTCCAATATAATCAATGGTTTGATCATATGCTGAACGAATGGCAGCAAACGTGGACGATGTGAAATCCAGAAATCCTTGCCATAATTGCGGTGCTAATGTAGTTACATAAGAAACGCTCGATGAAACAATTCCACGAACACTTGCAAAGGCGCTGTCCACTTTATCTCTAAAGGTATCAGACATTTTATAAGCAGCGATAAAAGCAACTATTAATCCAGCCAAAGCAGCAGCCACCAATATAAACGGATTGGCCAACATGGCTCCATTTAAAGCAACCATTGATGCTCGTATGCCAGCAATAACCCCTTTCACTCCTCCGCCAGAAAGCGTATAGGCAATCATGGCAGCACGATGAGCGTGGTATAAAACAATACTTAATCGTTGAATAGTATTGAATGCTATTTGCGCTGCAGATATCCCCATTAAAGTACCCTTATAAACTAAGAAAGAAGTAGACAATCCTAGAATGATAGGAGTGATGGTTGTCATTATGGACTTGAAACTTTGAATGGTCCCTGATAAATCATTAGCCATATAATTAGAAAAGCTATTTAAGTACGGAAGAACTTTATCTGCTATAGGTATAACAAATTCCGTTTCAAATTGCCTTCCTATGCCCTGTATGGCTTTCCCGATGGTGTCGTATTTGATTTCTCCGACTTCTTCCATCGTTTTTTTCGTCATATCAAAGGAATCCTGGACATTTCCAAGTGACAACAATGTTTTCATTTCAAGATCCTCTGCCTGTGTACCAAAAAGCGCAACAGCCATTTGTGACTGTATACTTGTATCCCCTATTTCAGAGATTTTTTGGATAACCTGTTCCATGGCATCTTTGCCTTCTAATGCCCCTGAAGAAAGAGCGTCCAGAAATTGACCGGCTCCTCCCATTGTCCATTCAATGCTCTTATAGGCTTTTTCGGAGGCTGCCCCTGAGCTTTTTAAGTCTTTCAATAGCGCAGCAGCATTTTCCCTGCCCACCTGACTTGCAAGCTCCATAAATTGCTTGGTTGCAGTTCCACCGTTCTGAAGTCGTTCCATATAGTCATCAAAACCATTAGATCTAAACAGGTAGCTCAATGCATCAGATGTTGTGGTACTGCCATCCTTTATCCGAATACCAAACTCTTTTACTACATCGCCAACCTTATCAAGATTAAATGCACCATTCTTTAAGCCGGTATTGAAGATATCGAACATCTCATTTGCGTCATAGCCAAGGGTTTTAAAGTACACAGAGTATTCGTTTGCACTGTCAAGAAGCTCTTGTGACTTGTTAAGTCCAACTTGAGCACCTTGTGCAAAAAGGTTATAGGATTGTTCGGCAGTAATACCGAAATTTTTCATCATGGTGTCACTGGCTTTAATGGATTCCGCAACATCCTCGCCAAAAACGTCTCTATATTGAATAGCGTATTTGGTTGCTGTCTCTAAGGATTGCCCCGATAGATCCGTGACTGACTTTACTTCTTGAATAGCAGCAGCTAAGTCGTTCCAATCTTCTCCAAGATTATTGTTATAAAGATTCTTGGAGATTTCCTTTATTTCTTTCATTTCTTCTGCCGTTGCACCTGTTCCAGCTTGAACTTGCTTCATGGCATTGTAATAATCATCCGCAGCATAAACAGCTGCTCCTAAACCAACTGCAACAGCTCCAATTGCTGAGCCCGCAACCAATGCTGCTTTGGATGATAGGCTCATTCCAGATTGAAGATTTTCGTTGCTATGACTTAATGCATTGGTGTGTGATTCTGTATTACTTATAGCGTTATTAGCAGTATTAAAAGCCTGGTGGAACGAAGGGTTTATGTTTCCACCAAGCTGAAAGGCTATCTGATAGGCTTGAGCGTTATTCATTTCTCATCTAACACCTCTTTAACATCTTCTATTTCTCTTAAAAGATTTAAAAAAGTAAGATTTCGGAAGTATGTTTTAGGTGTTTTCGTTGCTATTCCTAGCTTAATAAAAACTTTATTTAAAGTTTTACGGTCATAATTTTTCTTGTACTTTCCATTTTGATAGCTAATTATTCCGCTGAGTTCAAAAAACTTGTCACCGTTCTTTTTACTTTCAAGCTATCTTTTGCAGGAAGTTGGAAAAAGAATTCCTGTGGCTTGCCAGTTGCTTTTGAAGCAAGGAAAAATAAATATGTCATACTCATTTCTGGTACCATAGAAGGCTTATTTACACGTAATAACATGTTTTCAGCATCATCCAAATCTTGTCCTGTTAAATTTTCTACACCACTTAAATCAATTTGCGCATAGACTTCTCCTTCAAAAGAAAAAGTCTTGTTAAATTTAACAAGTCCTTTTTCGTTCGTTTCAGTTGTTGTTACTTCAGTATTATTTGTTGTTTTTTCTAATTGTGTCATTGTGGTTTCCTCTTTTCTTAGATTAATTTATTAATTGCGGCTAATTTATCGACTCCGTTTACTTTATAAACAGAGTTTAATTTGTCTAATTCCAATGTTGTTTTATTATCTATTTCTACTTTGATATAAAAAACTTCTAAAGTATTCTTTGATTCCATTGCAGCATTTTGTGCTAACTTCCCAAGATCAAGCGATTTCGATAAGTATTTAATCGTTATTTTTATACCAATGTAAGATAAGGCTCCATTATTGGAGTTCACTTGTTGCAAAGCAGCTCTTAAGATTAACGATCTTCCTGCGTAATCAGCAAAAGAGAACGTCTTATCTAAAAGCGTTCTCCAAGGAATTTCTATTGCCATGCTTCCGAAATGTCCAACGTTTGGAGTTTCGATTTCCCCAAGAATGCCAGCACCACTAATAGTGGATGTCATTGCTTCTAAGGTTGGTAGGGTTATTTCACCTGAAATCCCTAATTGTTTATTTTTATCGTCGTAAACGTTACAGTTGGCAACTTTATCAGGTATTATCAACTTTAAGCACCTCCAAATAGGCTGTTAACCATGAATGTTGGATCAAATTCAAGAGTATTTACAATTTGCTCTGCAGGTGTATAACCACCGATTTTTGTAAGGAATTGAATTTTACCGTTTAAAATATCATTTTGAGGATTGTCTTCCTCTCTAAACTCGATACTTGCACCAGCAATATATCCTGCAGCAACTAAGCCGTTTGCTCGAATATTTTCACTGTCCACAATACTTTCAATTAATCGAGTGCTTGTTAAATCATCAACATCATTCCAGAAAGTAACTACAAAGCTATTCCCCCACCAGTTCATTACTCTTCTCAAGTTAATGTAACGGTCTTTAGGATCTGTAGTGCCTGGATAAGCTGCGGTATTGTTACCCCAAACTCTCCAACCACCCCAATTAATAAAGGTTACTATTCCTTGTCCATTTAAATAGTTAGCTTGAACTGGATCTAAATAAACCTCTGTTCCGTTTGCTAAGCAAGTACCACTAATGGCAACAGTTTTATTGGATGGTGATTTTGCTGGAACATCTTCTGTTGTTGCATCTAATGCTTTAAGCGAAGCAGCATAAATGGAACTGGCGTGAAAAACTTTCGTTCCCACTTTCACTTTTGGCCATAATGCTACACTTCTTGAATTTGTGTATCCATTGTCATTTTTCCAAGTTGGTACATCCTCATATTTTGCCACTGTAGTAGAATCAACATCGGCTGCAATGTCAGCATTAAAGCTGCCATTAATCTTTTGAACCTTAGCAACCATGACTGCATATACATCTGGATATTGAGAAAATCCCGGAGCAATTAGCAACCCTGGAATAACCCCTAATCTTGGGTACACTTGTTGAAGTAATTCAAGGCCTTTATATTTACCAGATGCGTTATCATATCCCCCGATAATGTCTGCTTTTGTTACTTTTGTAGCGTCGACTTTATCGTAAGTTACCTTTGCTGCACTTGCAGAACCAATTGTGCCACCTGTTAAAACAGTAATAGCTGGTTTGTCCGCAGCATTAAAACTGATTGTGTAATCAACATCTTTAACAAATGTTTTCGTGCCATCAGAGCTTTTAATTTTAACGGTACTTAACAAGACACCCTCGTCATTGATAACAGCTGCTCCCTTTGAGATAACTAGTGCTGCATCAGTAACAGCCGTTTTATGAACTGTTGGATCAAGTACATTTATAAAAACAACTGGACCAACGGAAGCAAACTGCAAAGCAGCATACATCGCCTCACAAATCGTGTACTTACTGTAATTTTCGCTATAACCTAATTTGGATTCCGCTTCTCCAAATGTGTTGGCTAGAATCGGCACATTAGTAACAGCATATGGATCTGCAGCCAAATGAATAGGTGCAACACCAGCAACAACTAAAACGCCTCCTATATTCTGCACAGGAGGCGTTACGGAAGTTTGATTTTCTCTTATATTGATTCCATGTTCATATGCCATGAATTAAACAACCTCCTTGTAAAACGCTACAATTTTTTCGTACATTACATAGTCCTTTGTTCCTTTTATAGAAAGATTACTAGTTGCCTCTGCTAGATTGCTAACTGGAACCATTAATTCTTGAATGAAAGGACATTTTTCGATTTCCGCTTTTACTTGGATAGGAAAACCATCGGTAAAAGTAGCATGTTGCTGCAAGGTGTTACCTGGAAGACTTGGCCCAATATAAATAAGTGTCTGCACTGTTTCTGCTTTTCTTACTTCGTGAATATCTATATGGACCTCTTCAGTTACGGTTACTTTTTCTTGTTCAGCTTCCGTGTTAATTACTTCATCGACTTCAGCTTTTTTTCGTGGCGTTGTCATATTAATTTGTTCACTTCCTCATCGGATATTTGTATAGAGTCTTTAAATTGCAGTAACAAGGCTCCGAAATAAAATGGATGTGTATCCTCATCGTGTAGTTTCCACCTTGGAGGAACTGGTAAGGAATATTGTTGTTTCATTAACCGATTTTTAGATAAATCCATTGTGATTTTTCTAAGAATCGCTGTTACATCCTTATATCCACTTCTATTTTCGGAATCATCATGTACACCTACAATGACATTTACTGTGATAATTTGGGGATCTTCCCATTCTTCCTGGATGCCTTCGAATAATTGAACAACAATTGCCGGATAAAAGGCGAAACTGTTATCCTCTTCTGCAAATTCATCATGTGGATTTTCATTTCGTTTTGGAATAGGTAAATGTTGCTCGTAGACTTTTACAGGAACCCTTTCTCCGTTTTGACCGTTGAAAAATTGTCCCTCAAATACCTTTTCAAACCGTTTAATTAATTCGCTTTGTAATTTATCTGGTATCATGCTATTCCCTATCCTCTGTCTAAAACTCTGGAAATCTCATAATCTACACGACTTAGAAACGTTTCATAGCCTGTACGATTAATTTTATTTCGAACCTCTTCATTACCAATCATTTGTGGAACGGAAGGTCCCATTACCCTAGAAACAGGTAATCGTTTTTTGCCTTCCCGTCTAAATACTTTAACGCCATTGATATTTACAACGAATGGTCCTTTTACCGCTCTTAAGCTGTTCTCTTTTTTAACTGCAATTTTAATTGGCTTTTTTCGCCTTGGCTGAACAGTTCTAGGAGACACCTTAAACCGATCAATAGGAATTACTTGACCTCTCGAAGTTACAATGGCGGACAAAGTAGATTTGGATGCCCTTGTCTTACTCAAGGTATTTCGGACATCTCCAGCCTTGATATTATATTCTTGCCTTACTTCTCGTGTAATGCTCGCTGCCACCGTGGTCATTGCTCTATTTAGCGCCTTTGTCACGACATCAGGAGCCTTTCTTTGAAAAGTTCCAAGTCTGTTTTGGACATTGTGTAATAAGGTTGGATCAATGCTGACTGATACAGGCATTACTGATTCCTCCCCACCGTAATTACATACATTTCATCTTCACTAGAAACACTCATGACACGGAATTTTCGTTCTCCTAGCTGTAATTGTTGATTAGCCATAGGTCTGAAATTCAGTTCCATTTTAGGAACATAGAAAAGGATTTCTGCATTTTGAAGACCTTCTCCATCATTTCCAAACTGTTTTTTTATAAGTTGTTCGGGATCTCTAATAATAGTGACTTCTTTTCCTTCAATTAGAAGCTTTTCTGCAAACTCATTGGCATTAAAAAAGGTGTCTTTTATATCTTTAGCAAGGAAATCTTGGAAATTACTCATTAAAGTTATCTGGAAGATCTAATACTTCCTCTGCTTTTCCTTCTGCAATGATTAAAGCAATGAGATCATCTTTTTTTTGGTCGATTGCTGGAACTAAAATACCTACTTCCATAGCAGCTTCCTTTAAAATGTCTTTATTGAATTTGTTATACAAAAGCTTATGAACATCCTTGCCAGTTTCTTCAGGATCAACCAATTCTGAATCATCAGGAGGTGTTAGTTGTTCACCTTCTTTTCCTTCATTTAGGTCAACTACATCTTTTTTCTCAATAAAAAAAGCAGCTCCGCAGTTTACTAAACGCTTTGCTACATCCTCTGGAATATTTGCTTGCTCCCCTGGCGTAAATCGTTTGCCGTTACAACGACATTTCAATTTAAATTCAACCAACATAATTACACCACCTGTGCAACGAACCACTCGTCCGCATCGTTTGGCTTTGGAACAGGTCTACTTGCTAAACGAATCATTCTAGCCTCTGCGTTTACATCAGCCCATGATCTAGGAATAATTTTTCCATCATACGTAATAAATTGCTCTGAGCTTTCCATTTGAGTAATGGCACCATACAAAGTTTCTCCAAGGTTTGCTCTAGCAAGAACTACTGTATTTGCCGGAATAAATGGTTTTAACACATTATCATCATCTAAATACCAGGAATCATATGTGTAAATATCCAAGTTCAACTCGGCGATTCGGCCGATGTAACTTACGCCTTCACCTTTATAAACAGGCTTATATTCGATATTGTTCATGTTTCTAATATCCATTAGCTTCTGGATATTAGCATCATTACGGAATGCCTTCAGTGCATCTCTACCCATGATAACCATATCAACATTGATGTCAGTTTTTTTCGTAATTTCAAGTTTCCAGTTTTCTAAGTCCTCGTAAATATTTCCGCCTTGCCCCCAACGATCGGAACCTTCTAATATTTCTTTATTAGTAAAGTTAAAGTCCAACTCCTGAGTTACAAAGTCCTTATCACTCCGGTCAATAAAACCTTTCATAACTACTTTCCCATAAAGCAATGCTTGCGCAGACATCCATTCTTGTCTTCTGGTAATCATAGCTGTAAGTTCTTTAATGTCTTTTCCCAAAAGTTCCACTTGTCTTTGCTGCGGTGTTTTACTGCTGACAATATTTTCTCCTAATCCTCTAATAACAAGATCATCAACTGTTATGACTCTTTGAGGCGCAATTTTAGGAGCAAGATATCTTTCTGTTTTATATCCTTCTCTGGTCATTGTAATACCACCGACTCTTGGAGCAACAAACGGTGCCATTTTCCTTTTTCCTTTTGTGAAATCAAGTAATACTTCTTCTGTTACAAAAGTTTCTCCATCTGGAAAAAACGTGTTTTTAAGAAAGCTTGTTGGAGCAATCATTTTTTGAATTGCTGGCAACATAGTTATTGTTTGATATAATTTTAAATTCACTTTAAATCCTCCAATTTTATAGGTTTTCTGTTAGATAGATACCTAGTGTTCTGAGTGTTTTTTCATGTTTAGCAGCTGTATCTGTTCCCCCAAAAATTAAAGCTTTACGATTGAAAAGACCAGAACTATAAGCAGTAGAAACCACTGCGATTGTTGTATCAACATCGTCTGTTATTATGCAATCTGCTGCCTCCATTCCTCCAGTTTTAGTGCTGTCTACCTTAACAGCTAATCCAGTTGCTGTTTCAATAGCTAAAACTGTTCCACGAAGCAAAACTCCTTGTCCAGCCTTAAGCTGAACTGATTTCTTATTAACTGGAACGGTTGTGCCAGCAAATAAATTGTCAAATTCAACTTCTCCAATAACTTCATTCATTTTCATGATTGCAGAGCACCTCCTAATTGATTCGTTAACTCATTTTCTTGTTCATCTTTTGTGCCATTAAGTACGGAAAGTAACGCATTAGTATCTGTAGCTGTTCCATTATTTGATGCTGGTGCATCGCCACCAGGAATGTCATTAATTATTTGAGCATCTTTTTGAACATTGTTTAAATAATTAGTTCCTCTTTCTTTTTCTGCTTTAATAATTTGGACTGCAAGAGCACTTGCTTCGATTTTCTCTTCAAATTTTGCTTTATTTATTAAAGCTTCATTACCTGGCATTTGAAGTTCCTCAATCTCCTTAATTCGATTGTTTTCTGCTGTGATTCCCTCTTCAAATCCAATGTTTTTTACTTGGTTGAATAGTTCGGGATGATCGTTTTTCAACGTTTCCAAATTCATAACTTTTGGTTCCTCCTGAATTTCAGTGTTTTGAGTTGATTTAGTAGCATTTAATACCATGTTACTTGGTATTTCCGGCTGCCTTCCTGAACCCATTTGATTTCTAATTGTATCTATGACCTCTTGTGGCAACATACCTCCATCTGCAGCTACAGATGCAACAATGCTTGTACTAGAATTTTCAAACATAATTTCATCAATTAAATGTAAATCTAGTGCCTGTTTTGGCTTTAACCATGTTTCTTCGTCCATTAGGGCCAAAAGCTCATCATATGATTTTCCGCTTTTCAGGTTATACGCACTGGCTATTGTTTCGTTTACTGTTTTTAAAAAATCAGCAGCCTTATTCATATCTCTATAATCACCTTGTGCCCTCATGGCTGAGTTATGAATCATTAATTGCGCTGTAGGTGCCATTAGAACTTTATCACCAGCCATAGCAATAACTGACGCTGCACTTGCTGCTAATCCCAATATCTTTACTGTTACATTGTTCGGATGTGCTTTAAGCAAGGCGTATATTTCAGATGCATCAAAGACCGAACCGCCACCGCTATTTATTTCTACTGTTACCTCATCACTATCTACAATGCTTTCTAAAGCATCATTGATTTTTTTAGGGCTAGTTGCTTCAATTCCGAACCAATCATAGATCCACTGGTCATTGCTTGAAATTATTGGACCTCTTACGCTAATTTTCACTCTTCCACCTCCTTCTCGTCCTCAGTTTTTTTGGTTGGTTCTGATTCTTCCTCTTGAATTAAGCCAGCTTCTTTTCTTGCTTTCTCTTCCAACGATCTTAACTGATTATTCTTGAAGAAGTTTCCATTACCCATAGCAACGGTTTCCTGAGAACGTGTAGAGAATCCATTTGCCACCCGCTTCTCTGCTGCGTTCACCTCCTTCAAAGGATCTAATTGCCCTTGAGATGGTCCATTCCATTCCGCTCCGCAATATGCCTTTCTTGCCATCGGATCAGTAAAGAAGCCAGGTGCATATATTCTTCCTTTTGCTATTCCTTCTGCAAGAAACTCCTCATAAGTAGGCTGGCAAAATCCATTTGCAAGCCAATCTCGTCGCATTTTAAACATTTTCCATGCTTCTAACAGCGCCCCTCTCGATGCTGAATAAGAAGATGTAAAGTTCTTTAGAAGCAATTCATAAGGAATTTCTAATGCTGCTCCTATCTGTCTGCATATAGAAGTGACAAACCCATCATAATTTGGGTTTGGTCTGCCTGGATTAGACTCTTGAATCTTTTCATTTTCACCTAAAAAATGGACACTCCCATTACCTAGTTCGATAGTGGAATTGTCCTCTTCGTCAATCATATCCTCTGAATCTAAAGGGCTAAACGTATTATCACCTTTTCCGGTTTCCGTTGTAACAAATACCGAATACATACCGTTAATAACAGCAGCCATTAATTCGGCTTCGGAATATCTAGCTAATTGCTTTAAACTTTCAATGACAGGAGCAAGCACTGGAACGCCTCGTCTCTGCTCTGGTCTTTCACTTTCCATCAAATGAATAACATTTATTCTTCCAGAAGCAGCACCAAATTTCGGTATTCTGTTCCATTTATTGATTGCCGCAGTGGATGAATAAGGATGTTTATCCGCTATATGATAAGCAACTACTTCTCCCATGCCGTTTATTTCTACGCCATTAATAATCTTATCGTCCTTAGCAATGGCATCATATGGAGTACAAACTCTATCTGCTTCTATAAGTTTTATTCGCAAGTCATAGGGCATTCCGGTTCTTGGCATCATAGGAAGGAGCGCCACGCAATCCCCACTCATTAACCAAGAAAGAAAGGCAAGTTGTTGTAATTCATAAAAGTTATTCATTCTTTGAGCATCACAATTAATGGAGTCTGCCCATAAAGCGAACTCTCTTTCCACTTTGGTTTCCCACGCATCTGCCTCTTCAACTGTCATATTTAAATAATCAGCATCTATTTGTGCGTTTAGCCTTAATCCTGCTCCAACAACGTTTGTACGCATTGTTTTTAAAGCGCCTGTTGCAATTGGAGCACCCATATATAAATCTCTGGAACGTTCTCTTAAAGTATCAATGTTGTACTCAATGTCCTCTATTACCGAACCAGTGCTTGTCAACCATCCTTGCAAAGCTTTCTTTTTTGCGCTGGCACCATGGTTGTCATATCCACTATTGATGATTTCTATTTTCTTTTTGGCATGCATTCGATTTAGTCCGGCTTTTGGGCTAAAAAAGGATATTGTTTTATCTAAAAAATTCATAAGCTATCACCCTTTATAAATCTCTTGGCATAAACCTCATGGCCCTTCTGCCTCTGCCAGTTGCTTTTGCTTCTAGTTTTGCAATTTCGTTTTTCCAATAAATAATTGATTTTCTAATTTCCGTTAGATTGGCTCTTGTTAATGACCTTGTACCGACACTATAACTTTGACCTGTAGTTACTGCTGATTCTGCAGAAAGCCAATCGTAATACATCTTTCTGGCAATTTCTAAATCGGTCATTCCTTCCATTATTGCACCCCTTTAGACACTGTTCTCCGTTTTCGTTTCTTACTCGTGCCTGTATTTCCGGCAGCATATTCTTTTTCCAAGTCAGGATTAATGATCTCTAAAGCAGCTGTATTATAAACTCTTAAATCCAATGGCTCATTTCGTGCTCTAACTTTCTTCCAAACTTGATACGGAACTCCTTGCTCATACCTTGTTACCAGTTTTTCAGCTGTTAATCCTTTAAAGTAGTCTGCGTTATATCCTCTTCCTTTTGGAAAATGACAATAGTTAGGACCGAAGTCTTCCATCTGAAGACTGGACATCACTCTTGATTTACCTTCATTAACTCCTAAATGTACTAGCAAAGTTTTGGAAGGTTTCTGTCTACTTGTACCAGCAACTAAAGGATCGTACTCGCCTTTTCCGGTTGATTTACCTTTAATAGCATATATCCGTCTAGCCTCTCTTTGCTTGGTAAACTTGTAAACTTCTTGAGTATAGTGTCCTCCACTATCCATACAGGTACACATAATTGCAAATCGTTTTCCATTTGCTTTGCTCCAAGTCCTGGATAAGAAGGTATCTAACTCGTCCCATATATCTTGTTGTTTTAAATCACCATATATTACTTGATATTGGATTCCCCAAGATTCCTTCCCTGTTCCCCATCCAACCACTTCAATTTCAAAACGATCATCTTGCGTATCAACTGAAGCCGTTAAAATTTTCACATCGTCTGGAACTTCTATTCCTTCTCCATAGTCTTCAACGCGTTTCATTAAATCGTCGTCTTCAAGCTGCTGTCCTTCTTCCTCCCACGTTTCACCTAAACTCGTATTCACCCAAACTTTCATTGCTTCTGGTCCTTTTTCCTTTGCTTTAAGGAAATCATCCACAATTTCTTTCCATTTTCTCCATGGGCTTAATAATTCATTCAAATGAAATCCTCTGAAAGAAGCGTCAGGTTCGCTAGCTATCCAATGTCCTGGTTGTTTCTTCCACTCATATTCTGTATGCATTGCTCCACATTCTTTGCAGGCATGGGTAACCGGCTGGTCTAAATCATTTTTATCAAACACTACTTGAGCCCAACTCAAAGGCTGTAGTCCTTCGCATGATGGGCATGGTAAGTGATAGTACTCTTTTGTACTAAATTCAAATTCAGCCTCAATTCTAGAAGCTCCTTTGACTGTCGGTGTAGAAACAAAAACTTTTTTTCTGTTATAAAAGTTACTCGTTCTCTTTTCAGCCAGTGAAAGTGGATCTCCTTCTGCTCCAGCAGATACTGGAAAACGGTCTACTTCATCTGCTAATAATATTCGAATAGACCGACCTGCTAAATCACTGGCTGTATTTGCACCAATCAACGCTATATATCCACCAGGGAAGGATTTTTCAAGAGTTGTATTCCCTCCATCCCTTGATTTAACATCTGCAACTTTCCCCCTAATTGCTGGAGTATCCCTAATCATTGGAGCTAACCGTTGTTTGGAAAAACTTTTAGCCAATTTTTCGGTGGGTTGCATTAATAAAATTGGAGATGGATCTTGAGCAATATGATAACCTGTCATGTTTAAAAGGAATTCAGTTTTTCCGACCTGACTTGAGGACATAATTACAACTTTTTCACAATCAGGATCATTTATGGAATCCATAATGCCTCTTTGATAAGGTGCTCTATCTGTTCTCCATTGTCCTGGCTCGGCAGACCCTTCACTTGATAATTTTCTATAATTGTCCGCCCATTGGCTGACCGTTAATTCTGGAGGAGGCTCTAAAATATCCGCTGCTAATTGCTGAAAGAGTGCCAGTGTTTTTTTATAATCTGAGTTGGTTGACACGGTGATCACTCATTTCGTTGTCCTCGTCTTCATCCTCCTCATTCAAGAACATTTTATCTTTACTAATTTCATAGAAAGCAGTAGGATCATAATCCTTTAATTCCGTAAGCAATTCGATAATGGATATCTTTAGAATATCTTTAATCGCTTGAATGTCTTCTATCATGATTAATTGAGGAGCAACTTTTGTTGGAAGAGAAAGTGATCTTTGCCTAAATGCCATAAGCATATCGTTCATAATTCTTTTTACATCTTCTGAACGATGCAGCTCTCCTTTAATAATCTGGACTTCTAATTGAGTCTTTTCTTTTTTTGCTCTTGTCCAAAGAGCTTGCTCTA
>Ga0209463_1000641_pt1 | contig 24774 bp, 27 predicted proteins | sample AgamicMgSfrz_FD_187169 | JGI IMG/M metagenome (GOLD analysis project Ga0209463, IMG submission 187169) | Agave microbial communities from Guanajuato, Mexico - Mg.Sf.rz (SPAdes) (version 2) | ecosystem: Host-associated > Plants > Phyllosphere > Phylloplane/Leaf | place: Guanajuato, Mexico... | reverse complement strand
GGCCTAAGAGTCCAAGTGATCCCAAAAGTATCGCAAGTTGAATTCTTTTTTTTCCACTAAGTGTATTCAATTTTTCCTCGCCTTTCTATATAGTTTGTATTTCATTTCACTACAGAAATGTAGGCTACAAGCTCCCATCCTACATTAAGCACAAAGGGACCAAAATGTAAATTTAATTCGATACCCGAAAATACATAGTTCTGATTATAACCTGTTATCATTTCGGGGTAAACAATTAAAAATTCAGCTTGCAGATGAAGGTTAAATATTTTGGTTCTGATGCAAAATTTCAACCGACATGAAACTACTCTCTAAAACTTGAACATACTGGTTGTGGTGCAAAAAACATTCGCTAGAAAAATAAAGCGTTAGGTTCCCTTGAATTACTAGCTTATGAGGCTAACCCAAATAGTTGATGGATGAACCCAACGCATAATCGTGGTGTGAGCAATCGATGATCCGCGTTCTTCCATTACCATCTACTGATCCCTACTGCATGGGTTCCCTTTTTTATTTGGTTCCGTGAATCTCAACTATGTTAACTAGACGCGAATATTAATTCATATTGTTACTTAATCAATAGTAATGGTTCCGGAAAGATGTATTATGTAAACTGATTTTGTATATCATATACAGCTTAAAAAAACGAAAAACCAACCTCTGAGTCCTAAAGGTTGGTTTTTCTGCTCTTGGAGAAGAGATTCGTGTTGGACATTGGATGCCTCACGGCGTCATGAGTAGTTTGCTTAACATAGTCAGTAACTATACATAATAAAAAAGAAAGTCTACTGGGGATCTCAGTAGACTTTCTTTTCGTTCATTTATAAAACCCCGAAGTTAATTTTACTTCTTGTTATAAGAATATGTACGTTTATTCTCTTTATAACCTGTACCAATATATAAAACCAGTTGAAAAAGTGGTTCTTTCACTGGCTTTATACGAGGTGTATTTATTTAATGCATTAGAGCATCGTAGATAGTTTACGCACATTCATTTTGTATTATAAATACTGGTTCTTAACTACTGCTGATTTTCATATACTATAGAACTCGGAAAAGCTAATCTTCTTTTGGGACTAAACCTTCAAAAGTAGAGGGAAAACACCCTGACTATTTAAAATATAGTCAGGGTGTTTTCGTTTTGGTAATCCTTATTGAAAACAGAAAAAACTACTGCTTTATCAGGGACCAATAGCTTTTTTCGTGACGTAATTAGAAGTAGTCATGATGATTTTATACATCTTCAGGAGTTTGCTCAAGTTATCAATAACGTATGTATCAAAAAGAAAAACCCACCTGATTTGTCAGAGGTGGGTTTCCTTTAGAAATTCTACATATAGTTAGTTTGCTCAAAATACTATTAATTATCCGTCCGTATAAGAGTCGAGTATAAATTACTTTTAATAGGGGTTCCGAAAAAGCCGTTTTATGTTAATTGAAAATGTATGACTTATACAAATTGAAAAGCAGAAAGACTCCCTATTTCCGTAGGGAATTTTTCTGTAGGTTAATGAGATTGTAGATTGAAGATACTTCTCAGCATCTTGAATAGTTTGCTCAATATGTATAAAAATAATCATTATATAAAAAGAGAAAAACAATCCGTGGGAGTTGGATTGTTTTTTCTTAAGGAAAGATCAGGCTGATAGTTCCTTGTTGTATTTTATGTTTCTCACTTTGTGTTATGACTACCTATAAAATCCATTATGGTAACTAAAAATAAAGACTCTATACAGTCGGCAAATAGAAAAAGACTGTCTGTTTTCATTAGGAAGAGGCAGTCACTTTCTGTACAGTGATTGAAATGTTGTGTCGACGCTTTGTTGGACCTTAAATAGTTTGCTCAAGATATCAAAATTTATTTATTTACATAAAAGAAAAAACGAATTATATTAAATATTAATTTTAATTGGAATCTATCTTTACAAACGTCACATTCAGGCGTATAGTACCTAACATATATATATGATCTTACTATTTTCATACCTTTTATCGCTTAATCCACTAAGGAGTGGGGGACCCATTTTTGTGTGCACTTGCACTTGGGGTGAATCCTTCGAAAAGAAGGTAGGGCTACTCTAAAGGCCCGAACCCGACAGCTAACCTCATCAGCGTTTGGAGAGAAGGTTTGCTTTTATTTGTCCTGGAAAGAACACTAAGCAGAACCTTAGTGTTCTTTTTTGTGTTTTTTTTCTGATAAAGGGAATGATGAAAGTGAAATTATATACGTAAATAGCAAAGGGTCCAGGAGGAGTTTAGATGAGTTATTCATCCATAAAACGTTTATTAATTGGGAGGCCACTCAAATCAAAAGAGCTAGGTGAACAAAAGTTAAATAAGGTCAAGGCCTTAGCTATTCTTTCATCAGATGCACTTTCATCCGTGGCATATGGCCCAGAGCAGGTCTTAATCGTACTTGCTACCATTGGAATGATCGCATTTTGGTATTCAATACCAATTGGTATTGGTGTACTTATCCTTTTAACGGCACTTATCCTTTCTTATCGACAAATTATTTATGCCTATCCAGAAGGGGGTGGCGCTTATGTTGTATCTAAACATAACCTTGGAGAGAATGCAGGGCTTATCGCTGGGGGATCTCTATTAGTAGACTACATACTAACAGTATCTGTAAGTATTTCATCCGGAACAGATGCGTTAACATCTGCTTTTCCTGCTCTCCATGACTATAGAGTCATCATCGCTTGCTTATTGGTTATTTTTATTATGATTTTAAATTTAAGAGGAGTAACAGAATCAGCTTCTGCTTTAGCCTACCCTGTTTATTTATTTGTTCTTGCATTGGTTCTTTTAATAGGAATAGGCATATGGAAAGTAGCCACTGGTCAGGTGTCTCCTGATGTTCATCCGGCTATTGGAACTGCAGTTCCGGGAATCAGCTTATTTTTACTACTACGCGCTTTTTCCTCAGGGTGCTCAGCCCTTACAGGCGTAGAAGCTATTTCAAATGCTGTAACAAACTTTAGACAACCGGCTGCACGAAATGCGGTACGTACGCTTGTTGCAATGGGCATTATTTTAGCTATTTTATTTTCAGGTGTGATGTTCTTGGCTTATTGGTTTGGAATTGCACCTAAAGCAGAGGAGACAGTTGTTTCGCAGCTTGCTTCCCAAGTGTTGGGACGAAATGGTTTCTATTATTTTGTTCAGGGGACCACAGCTTTAATTTTGGTGTTGGCTGCGAATACAGGATTTTCAGCCTTTCCTTTACTGGCTGTTAACTTAGCTGTAGACAAGTATATCCCGCGTATGTTTACGATACGTGGTGATCGCTTAGGCTATTCAAATGGCATTGTGACACTTGGAATTGCCTCTATTGCGCTCATCATAGCGTTTCAAGGTAATACAGAACAGTTAATTCCTTTATATGCTGTGGGCGTATTTATTCCATTTACATTATCCCAAACAGGTATGATTTTTAAATGGTTAAAAGAAAAGCCAGCTGGCTGGCAGGGGAAATTAGTGACCAATTTTATTGGAGCTTTTATTAGTTTCACGGTACTGGTTATTTTCTTTACAACAAAATTCTCACAAGTATGGGCTGTTTTAATCTTCTTACCTCTTATCGTCTATGTATTCCACCGTATTAAGAACCATTATGAAGAGGTAGGAAAGCAACTTCGTATTAAGCCAGGAGATAAAGAAGCATTAGCATTAGAAGGAAATGTAGTGATTATACCAGTTGCAGGCTTAACAAGGGCTGTTGAGAATTCAATTAACTATGCGAAAATTATTGGAGACACAGTGATTGCGGTCCATGTGGCATTTGACCGTGAAAGCGAAAAGAGAATGGAAGGGATATGGAACGAACGATATCCTGATATACGCTTAGTTACATTCTACTCTCAATATCGAAGTTTAATTGGACCTCTTTTACGCTTTATTGATCGTGTAGAAGAGCGAGCTGATGATAGCCATATGGCTGTCACCGTTCTAATTCCACAATTTATTACAAGAAAAAGCTGGCATAATGCATTGCATAACCAATCAAGTTTATTACTAAGGGCACACCTTCTTTATCGGAAAAATATCATTGTGACAACACTGCCTTATAAATTTAAGAAATAAAATAAACAAGCCCATTGACTTAATAAGTCGATGGGCTTTATCTTTCCTATATGAATTGTTAAACTAACTAACGCGTTTCTTAATTTTTGGTTCAGGCTTTATTAGTAGGGAGGATAAAAATTCATAAATAATTGCGAATAGCAAGGGTTGTTTACGCTCCTTCAGTCTATATTTAATTTGACTTACATGTAATCATAAGAATAAAAAGTAAAAACTGAATTGTATTACGTGAATCAGGTAGGAAATTTGTATTGTAACATCATACAAATAGATTATAGTAAAAAAAGATAATTTCTCATAGCCCTATTTCAAAAAAATTTTAAATAATATTTCCCTTTTTTCTCTACTCAAAATACTTTTGAACTTAAATGTAATCAGTTATAGATTAGAAATGGATCGTTCAAAATTACGTATCCTTTTCCCTATTTGTAAAAGGATAGATTCACAAATAAAAAGCTCCTTATCATAGAAGAAATAGAGCATTTTACCATGTTGTTTCCAATAAGCTGTTTTATGTTAACTGGAAATTTATGACTTATAAAAAGTTAGTTACCATAATGTGCTTTATAGATACTAAAAAATCCTTATACATGGGAGGATAAGGATTTTCAATCTTAAATATATTTGATTACTACATGGTATTAGATTATAATTCTCTAGATTTGTCTCTCGTAGGTAAAATCTGCTGTTCCCCTTTTTCATAAAGCCATAATAATTTTCTTATAATATTAAGACGAGAGACAATAAAAGAGGCAATAAAAGTCGAAAAGATACTAATTATTGCTCCAACTATAACATCAGCAGGGTAGTGCACACCTACCCAGATACGAGAGATCCCAACAACAAGGGCAAGCATAATCCATATGTATCTCCATCTCTTTTGATATATAAAGAAAGTCATACAGAATGCAAAGAACAAAATAGTGTGGTCACTTGGGAAAGAGTTGTCTACTGCTTTCTCAATTAATTTATTTACATTAGATAATTCAGCAAATGGTTGGTTGTTTGAATGCAACGTTCCAGCAATTTTCCCCATCATCTCAGCTAAAATAAAAGAAATAGTAGCTGAAATGATCATCATCCTGTTCTCCTCTCTCCTAGTAAACCAGAAAATTAAAGCGATAAAGGCAAGGATAAAAACCATATATTCAGCCATAAATATAAAAAAATTATTTAAATAGGTATACTCCTTACCAAGATCATTAATCGTTCTAAACAAATCAACATTCATTTCAAATAAATCCATGATTTATGTTTCCTCCTTGAATTTATATCCATATAAAAGAAGTATAGATAATCTTCTACAAATTAATAATTGATTTATCTTACATTATCCTTAACTAGAGTTGTATATTGTATTCATCTCAAGCTTCTTTTTTAATAATAAAGTAGTAAAAAGCAGAAATTCCCAAACTGACCAATATAATAGGTAGCACAATCATTGTATGTTCACCTTCTTTTTCATAAGGCCTGTTTGGATAGACGTTTCAGCTGTTACTGGAGAGTCAAAAAATACTCTTTTTAATTTTTTATATTCAAAGAAAAGTAAAGCTATACTCATACAGGTTAACAATGTGGTAACAGAACGAGCTGGTATCTCAAAACAAAAATCAAGAATAGTAATATTTACTGTGATAGGTAAATAAATAATGTTTCCTAAAGTTGCTGTCTTTGGAATTACTAATAATAAGGCTGCTGTTATTTCTCCAAAAGCAATAAAAAGATTATATGTATCCGAATATCCAAAGAAGTGCCAAGCCAATTGCATTGCTGAGTCCTTTGTCGAGTCATATATAAAGTCGCCAGTAGAAAACTGGCCTGGATAGATTTTGGCAATACCGTAAATCAAGAAAGTTAATGCTAAAGACCATCTAAATGTAGTGATAATTGTCATTCTAAGCTTTTTTAGAAATGTACTTCTATTCATTGATTTTCCCACTTTCTATTTTCGTTTTAATAAACCTATTTTGTATTTCTTTGCTAGGGACGAGACAACTTTCTTTTTTGCCAAAGAATCGATATCGATTCTTTGCAATAAAACGGTACACTCTATCTCGGATTTTTTTAGGTATTATCCAAAAGAGAATGAAAAACCTTATAGGTCCGGTAAGCTTATTTATGATATGTAAGATTGCTGTAGATTCCGTATATATTTGACCTTTGTCAATTAAGATAATGGAATCCAATTGCGTATTATTCGGATTGTGATTTATTATCAACGAACGTGCTAAATCTGATTGAAGAGACAAAAATTTAAATATGCCTTTAGGATCTCTTTTTATCACAAATTGGACCCAATGATTACATACGTTACATATACCATCAAACATAATAATAGGTTGATTGTCTTTTTTTACCTTCAATATATTTCATCCCTTTAGTTAATTGTAAATATTTTCTACAAATAATTATAATACGAGATTTAATAAAGCTCACCTAACAATAATGTAAGACGGGCTTACAATTTTGTTAGATGAGCTTCATTTTTTTGTTAAGAGTGCCTAGAACTCACATTATGGTAACTGAAAACGTATGATATATATAAATTGAAAAGCAGAAAACTCCCTATTTCCGCAGGGAGTTTTTCTGTAGGTTAATGAGTTTCTAGATTGGAGATACTTCTCAGCATCTTGAGTAGTTTGCTCAACTTATCAATGACTTATATATTAAAAGAAAAACCCACCTGATTTGTCAGAGGTAGGTTTCCTTTAGAAATTCTACATGGGATTAGTTTGCTCAAAATACTATTAATTAATCCTTAGAAATATAGTTAAGTTCGGTAATAAAATTTTCCTTTTAGGAGAACTTAAAATAAAAAAGGATGTTTACTTCAATGAAAAGATATAAGAAGTACCTATTAGCTTTACTAATAGTACCTTGGCTTTCTATTCCATTATTAGGAAAGCAAACTTTAAAGAAATTTTTTCTTTCTTCATTAATTGTAAATCTAATTGTTCTCGCAGAATGTTTTTTGGCTAGAAAGAAAACATGGTGGTATTTTTATAAAAGTCTTCATCCCAAAGTTCTAGGAGAGATGCCCATTGTTTTTGGCCCATTTCTAGTAGGAACTATGTGGATTTTTAAGTTATCTTATGGGAATTTCAAGAAATTCATGGTTATTAACTTTACTCTTGATGCATTCTTTGTATACGTACTAATGAGTTGGTTTAAAAGAATTGGGTATGGTTCGATGGTACGCCTAAAAAGGTATCACTTTTTAATGATTTTTACCACGAAGGCAGCCTTTTTATATGGCCTTCAGAAAGTTATTTCAAATAAAAAAGAGGATCTTCTTCATTAAGCTGATTTTTTCCAGTTAGGAGAATCTAACATAAAAAAGATTGGAATCTAGATATGAAAAAAATTGAAGAAATTGAACATCATTATGATGAATTAAAAATCCTATGGCTTAATTATTGGAAAGAGGAAGTAGTATTTACTTACCAATGGTGGATAATGGTTTTAATTTTACTTCTTCCTTTTTTTCTATGGTGGATGTTGGTAGATAAAAAGAGAATAATCGAAATAAGCCTAGTTGGACTATTCACTTCTGGAATTGCTTTTATACTAGATCAAGTGGGTACATCACTGCGTTACTGGATTTATCCGTACACTCTAACATATTTAGAAAGAGATTTATGGTTACCTGCTAACTTTTCTGTGATCCCCTTCTTTTATATGATGATTTATCAATGGTTCCCTAAATGGCAGAAGTATATATTAGCCATCATAGTCTTTGCTTTTTTCGCTTCTTTTGTATAACAGAGGGGGAAAGTATTTTTAAATGGTTAGGGATATATAAAGTACTGAAATGGGAACATATTTATTCTGTGCCATTTTACATTATGATCGGAGTCTTTGTGAAAATTGTATTGCAAAAACTTATTTCTATTGAAAAAGAATGCGGAAATGAATTTTAATATTCAATGTTCGAAAATCTCATTTAAAAGTAATAAAATTACTTTTAAATGAGATTTGTTTTTTATTTGGGCAAAGCTAATGCATGAACTATAGGATAAATCATAAGAGTAGTATTTAAAGGTAGAATATTCAAATATTTAATTGCCGATAAAATCTATTATGTAAGTAGGTTTTATACTATCTATAAAAGCAAAAAAGCACAGACCACTGTATATGGTTTGTACTTTGGGCTAAGGAATAACACTAAAAGAAAGATTGTCTAATAATACATTAACAATTTAACGTTTTAAAGTAAAGAGTTAAATTGTCCCATAATATATCCCTCGTTATTTAAGTAACCAGCAAATTTTTTTATAAAAAATATAAGTTTTACTATCTACTCTTACTGACGAAAAACGACAAATACCACTTCTTATCATATACTAACCTATCTTCTACTTACCCTTCAGGAAATTATTTTATTAATAATAACATAATAGAAAATTTATGTTTGATAATTATCTCTTTAATAATTTCTTGAAAGGGAAGTGGAAGATATAATAGTAGATGATAAGAAGTGAAAATAGTAGTTTTCCAACGGCAGTGAATATTTAGAAGAAACACCAATAGGCGACCCATTCCTTCTGTTGAGAAAGATTAAGTCACCTACACAATTTTTTTATTCATTATTAGTTATCCTTTCAGTTTCTCATACTTCTCAATTTATTGATTTACATGTTCCTGTTCTAACTGATTTACTACATCCTCCTGGCACTCACTAATAAATAGATAAGTAAGGTATGAATGTAAGTCAAACCGTTCTTCCTTAATAAATGTAGAGAACACTTGTCTATATTCGCTCAATAGTACGACCTCCTTTGTATAAGCTTCTATTTTTTATTGTTACCTAACTAGCAATCTCTTATACATACAAATTAACAACGTATTTTGTATCATAAGCTATTTTTATGTTGTAATGGCCCCGTCTATGCCATATGCAATGACAGACACGTTTGCTATCCAACCTAATTCTCATTATATAAGAAAACGCTTAGAATTTAAATTTAAAATAACAGAATATTATGATTTCAAAACAATGTTAGGGTAATCATGAAAAATTCTTATGAATAGCTAAAAAATTAGGTTAGTAAATGTTTCAGTTAGTGATTATTTGTAGTTTAGAAGCAGGATAAATAAGTTAGACCTTGTGTAAGAAGACCAATTTTGTGCAAAGAGATGGAACTTAGACATATTATAAATATATTTAAATAAACAATATATAAAGACCTGTACAATAGAGAGTGATTGATTCAGGGTTGCTATACAACTCTTTCATTTCAATATCTTGTAAATATCATAAATAAAAGGGGAAATAGCCGATGATTATTGTTACAACAGAAAATGTACCAAACTATAAAACAGTAGAGGTGAAGGGGCCTGTATTTGGATTAACTGTACGAGCGAGAGGGATTGGGAATGATATTCTTGCTGGGTTAAAGGGACTCATTGGTGGTGAAATTAGTCAATATACAGAAATGCTTGAGGACGCAAGGAAGCATGCGTTAGACCGTATGGTGAAAAACGCCCAAGTGATGGGTGCCAATGCAATAATTATGATGCGTTTTGATTCTGGTGAAATTGGAAACAATATGAGTGAAATTGTGGCATATGGAACCGCAGTTATTGTAGAAGAGATGTAATAATGGTGAATATAATCATTATTTATTATGTAGTGATGAGTATTGGTATCTTGATTTTAGCCCTACTATCATGGCTTATTTGGGATAAACGCTTTCGAAACCGACATGGGCAGGATATACCGAATGGGTTTATCCGCACGGATGAAGTTATGGTTGATCCAACGACAAACAAAAAATTGCGTGTATACTACAATTATCATACAGGAGAACGATTTTATAAGGAAGAACAATGAACTTTGTTTTTACTTTACATAATGCTGTTTATCGTTGAGAAAAATATACCCGAAAGGAGTGTACTAAATGAAAAAACAAAAAAATTCAACTGATAAGCCAACAATTGCAGAAGGAATGAATACTGAAGATGAATTGCAAAAAGATGCAACTCCAGAGGAAATTTCTAAAGGAGAATATACTAACGTAACGACTCTCTCGTTAGACGAAAATGATCCAAGCTAAATTAACTTAGAACAAATTTTTATTACACCGTTTATTTGAAACGGTGTTTTTATTGATTATTTTTCTCTAGTAATTGTCACTCTATCCAGCATTAAACTAGTTACCCCAATGTAATTTATTGGCAACTATATGCTCAAAAGCCCTTTTATCAAGGGCTTTTTGCATACTGTAGATTTAAGTCCTTTATTAAGGCAGAAAGATTACATAGCTTTTTCTACCTCCAGGTACCGTCCTGCTTTTCTTTTTATTCGTTGAATAGCATTATCAATAGACTTTTCAGACATACTTAATGCTTTGGAAATTTCTATATATGAATAGTCATTTATATATAAAGCCCATACTCTTTGTTCTAATTTACTAAGTAATTCGGCTATTTTTTGTTTCTTTTCTTCGAATTCTTCTTGATTGATAAGTAATAATTCTGGATTTGTTGTATTTTTTTCGGCTATCATATCCAGAAGCATATAAGCTGATTCTTGATTAGAAAAAGGCTTGTATAGGGAAACATAGGCGTTTAGAGGTCCATGCTTTTGACGAGCAGCTGTTTTAACCGCGGTGAACACCTGTCTCTTAATACAGAGCTCAGCAAATGTTTTAAAAGAGGACATTTTATTCCCTTTAAAATTACGAATGGCCTTATATAGGCCAATCATTCCTTCTTGAATAAGATCTTCCTTATCAGCCCCTCTTAAAAAATAGGTTGATGCTTTCGCTTGAACATTCCCCCGATATTTTTTAATTAAAAAGTTTAATGCCTCTTCGTTCCCATAATGAATTAGGTTGAGCAGATCTTCATCGTTATATCTATCGTAATTTTCGATTAATTCAGTTTCGATAATTGTACTCACTTATATCCCTCCGCCAATCTTAGGTGAATTTTAAAAGTATTCTTGGAATAGCAAGCCTAATTCTTTTAAGATTATCTTAGTCAGTAAAAAAATTTTGTAAGACAAAAAACGCCTATTATAGCCTGGCGCTTTTCTATATACCTTTGATTTTTGGTTATTATTTCTCCATCCCTCTAAAGTATAAGAAACTAGAAATAAAAATGTTGTCGAACCTTGGTGATGCTTTTAAAAATCTAATCTTTTGTCCTTTACAATGATGTATAAGATAAATAAAAATCCTTCTCTAATGTAAGGGAGGGATTGTTAATTTATTAATTGTTTTTAACTTTAAATAACATTTTTGAAGTTATAAATGAAATAAGCACTGCCATAACAGTAGTTAAAAATGTAGAGTTCACGTAATGAGGTTTATTGAAAAATAAGTGTCAGTATGTGTCGAATGGGTAATATAAAAGAAATAACATCAGGAGGGGAGGACATGCTGGATAACTATGAAAGTTCCCTATTCCATAGGGAGATTAAAGGTTTAATTGCAGATTATAGTAAGTGTAGAGATTTAGCCACTAAGAATGAATTATATCATCAGATAATACTTCTAAAAAAAGCGCTTAAATATAAACGGAATAAGGCCCCGGGATGATATAGGCTATCTATTTATTGAGGAAAACGATTTATCTTTCAAATCAAATTGTTTTTCTCTTTTTTTATATAAATAGACTTTTAACCTTTCAAACGAAATAATAAAATAATAAAGATGGATAAACTATCCTCTCTGATATGCCTAGTCGTCAAGATGATATTTAACTTGTTTCTAGTTTATATAAAAGATATATGGGGAATTAATTATATACAAGTTTTTAATACAGGGAACATTTTGATTCGGTCACTATTTATTGAACACTATAGTACTTTGTTGCTACATAGAGGGGTTTTTTCAAAAAGTTTCTCCTAACTGAGAGAAAAATCTTTGTACAAGAATAGGTAGACTTAGTTTCTTTTCGTATTTCCGCAGAGGTATAAAGCCAACTAATTTTTTTAAGAAAGAAAGGATTTTTAATGAAAATATTGTGAATGTTAATTATTCATGAAATTAATGGATGGCTCGCTGGTTTAATTATAGGAAATGATGGTCCCCTTTTTAGTTTGTTATAATGAAGGTATATATATAATGAGGGGCAGAGGATTTAATATGATACTTATTAAAAACAGGGAAGAGGTAATAAGAGAAGCAAAATATCAACTTCACCTAACTATGGATGATTATCAAACCAAAATTATCTCTATTTTTGATAATCAACGTATCCCAATGAATCAACGAATTAGATTAATGATTCTCCTGTCGGATATAAAAGAGCAGGCTGTATTAATTGGAAAGCATTCTGCAGCCAAAGGGAAATTAGAATATGAAGAACAGAATCAATTAATTGCAGAAGTTATAGATGAAGTTCCTTTTCAGTACAGCAAAGAGACAGTAACCGATTTAGAAAATAACATACAAATTAGTAAAAGAGAAATCGAGGAGCTAGCAAAAGAGTGCGAATTAGATATTGAAGAAACCATTAACCTTAAAGCTCTTTTACTTAATTTAAAAGTATCTAGTTACATAAATGGGCACTATGAAATGTATGTAAAAGATAACACTTTATCTAGCAAAAGATCTTAGAACGTGAGGATAAAACGAATAAAGTTTTAAATATACGTAAAACTAATTAAGACGTCGTGAGATATCAGCACTTAAACATAAGATATGTGTAACAGAAAAAATACTGTAGGGAGCAGTATTTTTTCTGTTTTCAAACTGTATACTCCATACATTTTAGTCACTATAATGTATTTTCTAGGTGAAAAAATCCTTATATCTTACTATAAGGATTTTCTGGATACTGATTTATTTTTTCAAAAAAGATTCTAATTTCATAAATTCATTTTCATTTCTGTGTGTAGAGTAAACGTCCCTATTCCTCCTACATTTGGTGGAGTTCTAGATATTCTTTTAACGTTTGCTGTAACGTTCCTGTTGTTTCTGCCTTTTCTTCAAAGGAGATTCCTGATTGAATCATGGTCCTAACTAGGTCAGCACGTAAACCTGTAAGAATGGCCTTACATCCCATCATTGAAATTCCAGTTAATATTTTTTGAAAATGATCAATGACATGCATCTCCATGTTAGCAGCTCCAGAAAGGTCTATAATTAATGTTTGAATCTTTAAATCTGATATGGCTGTCAGTACTTTCTCCTCAATCGTTTGGATACGGTATGTGTCTATCATTCCGATTAATGGTAATACAGCTATGGATTGGCTAAGTGGTATAACAGGAACCGATAGATGTTCAACTAATTCTCTCTGAGAAGCGATTAATTCATCTTTATACTTTGAATAGCTAATGAGAAAAGTGTTAAGAAACTGGTCAATTTTATCATTAATCCGTTTCTCTAAGGCATAAAATTCTTCACGGCTATTAAATTGGTTATTTATTCGATCATATTGATAGAGAAAATGCCATAATGTTCGCCTAATGGACTGTACCCATTCTAGTTTGAAGGCAAGAGTTAAGGAGTGCTCCGCCCAGGCTATCCCTTCTTGCTGAGCGAAAGCAACGAGTTGTTCTTCTTTTTGCTCTACGACATATAGAGCTAACTTTTGAGCATTTTTTAAAAGATCAATATTTCCCGTTTCTAAAATATCATTAATTTTAGAGGCTACGTTAACCGCCTCAGATAAGAGTTTATCCTGGAAATTCTGTTTATTATCTCTAATAAAATCAGTCATTTTCTCTCTCTGATTATAAATAGTTTCCATTTTGAACACGCCCCTTACTTGTTTGCTGATTATTGTTATCCTCAATTAATTAATATCTCTAAATGAATTATTATCTATTATTATTTTCAGTCTTTATATATAAAGGAAAGGCCTTCTTCTTTTTGCTAACGACACTAGATATGTTTTTAGGTAAAAACAATAAAACTTTTATAATGAATCTTCAAGCCTGGATATACCCATAGTAGTGCCACTTCTTTCACTATGATGAAAAGTCAGTGGAAGTTATTTTCACTGTCTGATATCCATTCAGATAGTTCATCAAAAATGTTCTGAACTTGTTTTTTATTTAACGTGTTAACATTCTCCCAGACACTAGAAATATAAGTCTCTAGATAGTCAGGATAGGAAATAGATTCAGTAATAAGGGCTTTATAAAATAAAGGATTACCGCCTTTATCTACTTCACCCTTACATCTATAGTTTTCAAATTTCCAACCCCCTTTTGTTTTTTTTAAATGATAAAGATCCTTAAGCCCACAACGAGGGCTGTAAATTCGCATTTTGAATCTAGATGCACTACCACTACTCAACTTCCGATCCCCCCCTACCTCCTCAAAAATATCATTTTTAAATAAGACTCTTTTTACTTTTACCCTCAAAACATGTATTTTACATCAATCTTTTTTACCATATATAGAGAATAGCTAACTATGTTATTTGTCATGTAGCACCTAATCTAAATATAACATTACATTTTTTGTTTTTTTTACAAATTTATTTCTTTTTTAAAAACTTTATTTCAATTATTGGAGGTCATATCCTGAACATATACCCTATGTTAAAATGAATTAAACTTTGATTTGTGAAATCTCTTTAAATAGTGAGAAGGGGGTTTACTAGTAAATGACAATAACTAAAATCAAAGAAATGTTAGAAACTTTATTACGGTATAAGGGTAGTGAAATCACTCATACTATTTGTAGTATAAGTAATACCTTTTCTCTTAGTTATTCTAAAGAATTACAGGCTTTTCAATTGAAGAAGGTTGAGACGGGTCACATTGAACAATTTCCTGATTTGGAGACTACATCTTTAATTTTGTATAGAATAATAAGTACGATAGAAAAAGAAGTCACTGATTAATAAACAATTTTTAAGGTTTACACAAAGAAAACCTCCTTTCTCCACGGTTATTAGACACACAAGTTACAAATTCGAAAGTAGCTCCTTTCTCAGATAAATTAATGTTATTTCATGCTGGATTTATATTTAATTTAGCAATGGTACATTACTCCAATGTTATGGCTGCAAGTATGAGGGTAGATGTAATAACACCTTCTGAAGCATCTATTCTAAGGGATTTAAAACTTACTACAATTTGCGGAAACATTATGATTGAAAGAGGATGGATAGAGAAACCTCTTCAAGCAAATGATCGAAAGAATTGCCTTATAATTAAACTTTAGAAAAAGACATCAAGACGTTAATGGAGCATCTTACTTTGCCAATGCACAGGTTGAAATTTATTTAAATCATTTTTTCTGGAAAAACTATAGTTTAAGGAGTAGAAGAATAGATATTCTTCTAATGGTAAATCTAAGAAAAAATTGGTTTAGGAGATTTTATATGGAAAAATTAAATTCTGCGGAAATAGGTAAACTCTGGGCTACATATATGGGGAATAGCATGGCTACATGTATTCTAAGTTATTTTCTCCAACATGTTGAAGACCAAGATGTAAAGAAGTTATTAGAAAATGCATTAAACTTGAGTAAAGAATTTCAAAGTACTATAAAAGATACTTTCATAAAAGAGAACATTCCCATTCCAAATGGTTTCACAAAAGATGATGTTAATCTTGCTGCTCCAAAATTATTTGAAGATGAGTTCTATGTACATTATTTAAGATATGTAACTAAAGTAGGACTCAGTCTTTACAGTGTAGGAATACCATTAATGTATAGAGAGGATATAAGGACATTTTCTCTTTATTGCATGGAGTCAACTATAAAATTGGGGGAAGATATCAAAGATCTTTCAATAAACAAGGGGTTGGTTATTAAATCGCCTATTATTCCGACCCCACAAAAAGTAAATATAGCACACAAAAATTATTTAAAAGGTTTTATTGGAGATGTGCGACCTTTACATGCATTAGAAATTGCTCATTTATATGATAATTTAGAGACGAACGTGACAAGTAAAGCCTTAGTAATGGCATTTAGTCAAGTTACAAAAACAAAAAAGATTCGAGAGTTATTTATAAAAGGAGAAGAACTTACTTATAAAGCGATTGAAGGATATATAAAAAAACTTCATAATGATAACTTGCCTTCTCCGGAATTAATTGATCATTTAGTAACAACTTCAACATCTTCTCCTTTTTCCGATAAATTAATGGTATTTCATAAAATGGATATGTTTTCAATGAGAGTAAGAAATTTTGGGAATTCAGTAGCTGTAAACGGTAGACGCGATTTAGCGCTAATGTATGCAGATTTTTTAAAGGATATATCAGGATTTGTTCATGATGCAGCCGATATTATGATAGAAAACGGATGGATGGAAACACCACCCGAAGCTGCGGATAGAGAAGATTTATCTTCAAAGTAGGGACTACATAATTGTCAATGGGCGGGGAGGAAAAAGACATTATGTCAACTGAAAATATATATTATATTCATCTTAGAAAGAAAAAACTAATGAACAGGAGGGACTCTTCCCATAGAGTGAGACAAATAAAAAAGGTTCTTCAGAACAAACTAACACTCATAAAGTTACATGTATAAAAAGGCAGAAGATAAAATTAATTTCTTAGTGTTTATGTCTTTATTAGCTTTAATAGCAACTTTACTTCAAACGACTTGGTTAAGGGCTGCCATGGAAGAAATTAAAGATGAAATCATAAATCGATTAAAATAAATAATAATTAGTACAACTAATACTGAATTCTACTGAATAAGATCTTCTGTATAGAACAAACTATTCAAGACGCCGTGAGGCATCACAATGCTAATTCTCCAGTTTCCTTACGAGAACAGAAAAAGCTACTGCCAAGGCCAGTAGCTTTTTTTGTTAACCAGATAAACTGTCTTGGAGGAGGTTGATAATATATTTTAGGGTCTCTTAGATCTAGATAACAAAATGTCCCTCGAATTGAGGTAATGATTCATAAGGACTAAGTTATTCCTCATAGTAGTATGCATGACAATTTTCATTAAATTAAGGGTTGTATTAATCAATTATTTAACTTCCCCTCTATATATTTTTATAGTTTTTTTAAAAGACAACGGATCTCCATGCACCTGTATAGAGATAAAATAATATCCTTGAGCAAGATTAAGTGAGTTGTTTTTTCTTTTTTATATAATTTAGTACGACTTCACGCTCATCTTCAAATAATAGGTTTAAATGATTAATTTTAGATATAGGTTGCCAGAAATATGAGTCTACAATCGGGACTTTCTTTTCTCCAGCTACTATTTTAACTTCAAAATAGGTCATGTGAACATCAACATTATAGGTAGTAGACCTATTCTCGTGTATTTTTTTTACTATCTCTACTTGATAACCGGTTTGATTCCATACTTCTCGAATACAACAATCTTCGAGCCTTTCATATCCTTCGATAGCACCAGAAGGAACAGACCAACGCTTGGGCATGTTGGGTTTCTCTTGGGAGACCATTAATAATTCATCTTTATCATTTAAACAAATTATTGCAAAACCACTACACGTATTCACTAAGATCTCCCCTTAACAAAACATTATAGGCGTACAGGTGTTTCATATAAATAGAACTCAATCAAACTCGATTATATTCTTAAGCAAATCCTTTAAAAAAGTTACAGCGTGAGCTTAAACACAGACGATTTCTTTATTTGGTAAGTGTAACTTTAAATACCACTTCTGTGTCATCTACTACTTCAGCTCCTTGATAAAATGTACTATGCGAAACACTATGAGCTATAAATCTTTCATTTGTTTCAGGAATTATGACAATATAATGGGTATTCTCAAAAAAGGAATCGTATAATTGATAATCTTGTTTACCTAAAACAGAAAATGAAAACTTAATTTGATCTCTCCCCTTAGTCATTTTTCCATTATTATTAATAATTCTTTTTTCAAGTCCCACTTCTTCTTTGCTGACTGTAGACGTAGTAAGATATTTTACATCAAATACAACATCATTAATGACTAATTCTTTCACTATTAAGTCCTCCTTCTCTATTTGTTTCCTTTCCTTAATTCGCCAAAGCTTAATAGGTCACCTCTTTTCTAATATATATCTTTCTATAACCCAGCTTAAAAAAGAACTCTTGTCTTTGAACCTCAAATTTTTTGTAATGAGTCCATTAAATATCTAACTAACTGATTAACTAAGTTGTTTTATCTGAGCATGCACAAAAGGTGAAAAAAGAAGGAATTATAGGAACAAAAATACAGTATGAAGGTCGGATAGACGAATTAAAGAATATTTTGGAAAATAGAAAGAAGAAAAGATATTTAGAAACAAAAAAACTTAGTAAGAAACAGTAGGAGGTAAACACGATTATTTTATTAGTAACCGAGAGTAAACACTAATATCCAGATAAAAAATGAGAGGAAGTAAAAAGAAAGAGAATAAAACAACATTTGAAAGGTGAATTCCGTTGAAAGAACGAAAACTTCAAGAAGTAACTAAACATCTAGATGAATTGTTTGAAAATTTAATAAATGAGAATATCACAGAAGAGGAATTTAACTATTTGTCTGATGAGCTTTACAAAAGACAAACCAGACTTAGATATGAGATTGAGATTGAAAATGGGATATATTACAGGAATTATTTCAGATTTCAAAACTAGCTAACCAAAACGACAAGGTTAGCTTTTTAAGAGCTAGAAAATTATATATTCTATACATATAAAAAATAGTTAGTTATAACATAAATCGAGAAATTGATAGATTCTTTAACTATTTAAAATAAGAGTAACCTTTAAGCAAGAAAAGAGATTGTTTCTTAGGGAAAGTACTTAAACTTAATAATTGAATCAAACATTTTATTGGTTACATGGATTGTTTAAGAATGACCTAATATCATTTTAATTAAGGTTTTTGAGGTGTTTCTAAATTAAATAGCCTAAGGCTTTTTTTAGAAGAAAGGAGCTTTTAAAATGACCGATCCAAAACTATTATTTAAAAATGTTACATTAGGCAATATAACATTAAATAACCGAATAGGGGTTGCTCCAATGGCACGCACAAGCGCAACTTTTGAAGGTGTGGCAACCAATCAGATGGTATCATACTACACATCATTTGCCCGTGGAGGATTTGGACTTATTATTACGGAAGCAATTTATACTGATGATAAGCATAGTCAAGGATATTTTAATAATCCGGGTCTTATTAATGAAGAACAAACACAAGCATGGAAGAAGGTCGTGGATTCCGTCCATCAAGCAGGTGCTAAAATATTTGCACAAATAATGCATGCAGGAGCCCTTTCACAAGGGAATCGTTTTATTCAAGAAACAATTGGACCCTCGGCTGTGCAACCAAAAGGAAAACAAATGGAACTTTATGAAGGGAAAGGCCTGTACCGTACTCCAAGGGAAGCAACGAAAGAAGACATCGCAGAAGTAATAAACGGGTTTGTTAATACGGCTAAACATGCAAAAGCTGCTGGATTTGATGGAGTTGAAATTCATGGAGCCAATGGTTACTTACTTGACCAGTTTCTTACTGATTATACTAATAAACGTACAGATGAATATGGTGGTTCTACTGAAAATAGAGTCCGGTTATTGGTTGAAGTTTCTAAGGCAGTTCGTGAGGCTGCTGGAGAGCATTTTACCATTGGTATCCGGATTTCACAAGGAAAGGTAAATGATTATAATCACAAGTGGGCAGGAAAAGAAAAAGAAGCTGAAATCATCTTTGGCCAGTTAGGGCATGCGGGCCTTGATTTTATTCATATTACGGAGTATGAAGCATGGCAATCTGCATTTCCAAAAGTTGAAGAAACAATTGGAACCAATTCAGGTTTGGACAACAGCGATTTATCGCTTGCGGCTCTGGCAAAAAAGTATGGGAAAGTTTGTGTAATAGCAAACGGACATTTAGAGGATCCTGTTAAAGCAAAAGAAATTATTGAAAAGGAAGAAGCCGATATGATTACCTTAGGTAAAGGAGCTCTTGCTAACCATGATTGGGTCGACAAAGTCAAAAAGGGGAACCCATTGGCAAAGTTTGATGAAGAAAAAGTGCTAAGGCCAGATGTTAAAATTAAGGATTTTGAGGTATTGCTTTAATCGTTGCCATCATTCTCGTAGTAAGAAATATCTCAAAAGAATAGTAATTATGTTGCTGGTGTAACAATCTATTCTTAGAATCATAAGGAAAAGCATTTCATTCGTCAGAACCCTAAATTCTAAAAGAAACCTTTGCTCAGATTGAGACAAAGTCCATAAAAAACCACTATTCTCTCACTTTTTCTAAATAAGTGAGAGAATAGTGGTTTTAAGAAATCTTTACTTATTCGCTCATAATCTCTTGTTTATTTTATTTCAATTGCCGAAGCTTTGTTATCCCAATCTGAAGCCATATTGGCAGTTTTACCATACCAATCAGAGTGTCTAAAAGAGACTCCTTTGCCATACCCTTGAGATGAAGTATGCTCCCAGAGAGTCGTTGAATAGCTTGAAGAAGGTGATGCCGTGCTTAAAGACGAAATTCTGTCGTTCCAGCTGGAAGGCAAGTTTTTAAAACCGTCTCTCCAATAAATGTACTGGCCTCCTTTATTTTTAGACTCGTAGAAATCCGTACAACAAGCACCACTACCCATCATGGTTACTTTGTTTTGAAGTCTCTGTTTATCTTTCTCAATAAATGCGTTCAAAGCCTCCCGGCTCGTAAACCCATATGCCAACCAAGCGCCTTCTTTATTCTGTTTAGGTAGAACCATGGTTACTTGTATATCTTTGTTGGAAATGCTATTCATTTTGACCTGAGAATCTACATCTTTTCCATCGACAGTTACATAATCAAATGTTTTAATTGTATACTCTTTTTCTGCATACGCCCCGTTCGTAGGTACTGCTATAAATCCCATCATAACAAAAAGAAAACACAATGCGGCAAGGCAACGTTTTACTTGCAAGTCCTTCACTCCCTTATTATTTACATTTTGGTAATATGGTTGAACAAGCGAACCGGTGTTAGTACCCATGTGTAAAATCCAGATGGAATAACAGTTTTTTGGTCAAATGTTATAGCTTGTTGCTCTAAATCCCCTATATCATAAATATAATAAATATTTAAAATGTAATAAAATGCTAAAATTACTAAATTTAATTTTAGTTAAAAATGATCATTTTTGACATTAAATGTAAATTAATCAAGAAAAAAATAGTATTTAATTAATTTTTATAACCGTTTATTATTCCTAATAGAATAGTTCTAGTTATCATAATTGATTTTATAAGAACAAGAAGTATTCGAAATAAGTTTAGCTAGAAATTCACATTTTTATTTTAGAGAAATTATGTAAAATATTGATAAAAGGGGGAGCAGAGATGAATGCAACAGATATAATATTAATAAATTTAAAAGAGATTAGAAGAAGAAGTATAAAGGTTTGGGAAGCAATTCCTGAAGATAAACTCGATTGGAATCCGGATAAAGGGGCTATGACATGTTTAGAAATGGTCCGTCATGTTTTAGAATCAGAATATTACTACCACTTAGCTATTAAAAATTCAGGTAGTCTAAGGGAATTTAATTCTCCTTTCGAAAAGAGACCATTAAATTCTGTAAAAGATGAATTAGAATTTGCAAAATCATACCACCAACAATTTTTAGAAATGATTAGTACTTTTTCTGAAGAAGATTTAACAACTATTCAAATAGACCGTTCAGATGTGGGCTACGTTCGTTCCCTAGGTGATATGTTGATGCGGATAGGCTATCATGAATCCGTACATGCTGGACAACTCTTACAATATCTAAGGATCATGGGGGTTGATCGCCCTAGAATATGGGATTAAACAAGCAAACGCTATAAATATCATATACAATCTTAGTTATCATAATCACTCTTCAAGGAACCAAGCAAGCGAAAGAACCCTTATAGATAAGGGTTCTTGGAAGTTTTTTTATTGGATATACAGTTTCTTATACATCTTTGGTATAACTGATTTTTTCCGTTTATCAGTTGAGAGGATAATGTATAAAAAAACTACCTTTTATACATATGGCAGTGTACCTAACCATTAGTCCTTATAGCAAAAATGTGCTATTGTGTACATGCGGTTATATTTTGGTACTTTATAATTAGCATTCCTACTAAAAAGCTATCTCGTTTGCTAATGTCGAGATAGTTTTTTATATGTAAGTAAAAATATAAAAATATCTTTACTTTATTATCCAAATTATTTATAATTTACAAGTCGATTAGTAAGTTAATCACCACTTACTAAAAAGCGATCGCTTTCTCATGCTAGGCCAATGCTGAGAGAAAGCGATCGTTTCTTATTTATAAAGAGACGAATACTTACTTCGTTAAGCTTACCTTCTGTAATTCATTCAACAATTGATCAATGGATCGGCTCACTTGAAGTGTGCGATCACTTGTTATACCTTCTTCTCGTGCTACTTGAATCATCTTCTCCCTCTCTTTTTCTATCTCTATAAGTAAAGTTTGTTGTAAAACACCTTTATACCCCTGCAATTTCTCTACCACCTATTTACTAAAAATGTTAATACGTTCACCTATTTAACAATAAATGTATTCTCCTTTTATTTCAACACCCAACATAAAAGAAGTCAGGGGTATCCTTTGTAAGACCTATTTAATAGCTCGAAATCTAGAAATATGAGGATAGATAGCCATTTTGCAGTCTGGTTTATCTTGTTATCATTGCTATTCTATTTGGAATTCCCCAAGGGATATTGAATTTAGCTAACCAAAATGCTGTCTATTTTCAGGCTTCGCCCAAACACATTGGTGCTTCAGCTGGTTTATTAAGAACCTTTATGTACATGGGAGCTATACTTTCTTCTGCCACAAACGGATTGTTTTTTAAATCTGAAGCAAATACAAAAGGAATCCATCATCTAGCACTATTTAGTTTAGTCATTTGTTTTATTCTGATTGTTACCCTATTCGATCAACCTCTGAGTAAAATTGAAAAAAACAGATGACCGTTTAAAATGCTGTATTTACACTTAGGCATGCTTATCTGCAAGAAGATTTTAGTAATAAACTTCAACGATTGGACGCTTTTATGTAGTAACGAAAAAGCCCAGTTTCTCAGTCAATAAATTGAGTAATTGGGCTTTTTATTACTGTAAATTCCTTAGTGGGAAAAATGCACATTTTGTATATGATCGTGCACCTTGGGGAATGTTAATCGAACTCCTTAGCTATACACCAAATGAATTAGATTATCCAGAAGAGAGTGAAGCAAAACGTTTCACACCTTAATAGATAATTTGGTGGGTGTTTATATTTAAAACATAAAATAACAACTTAAAAAGCTGCATTTCTATAAATCAACATAGGAATGCGCTTTTTGTTTGTTGAAGTAGTAACCGTATACCTTATTTGTTGAATAAATGAACATTGCCAGACAAGTAATAAGGTATAGCTAACCATCATATTTTAAAATTATTGAAGAAGTAAATAAAATTATTAATGAAGAGATGTCTTAAATACTGAAATAGGCATTAATAATTTACGTTTATTTACAGATTAAACATAGGATAAATAGTAACAATTCTCAGTAGTAATCAGCTCTGTTGAATATAAAAGAGGTGTGGGAGGAATATAATGATAATTTTTTTAATTATATTTGCAATATTAGCTGGCATGGCTTTACCTACTCAATTTAGTGTCAATGCTCAATTGAGATCTGTCGTACATTCCCCTATCATTGCTTCGACTATTTCTTTTATCGTTGGTGCAATTATTTTGCTTATTATATCTTTATTTGGAAAAGGTATGAGTGTAAATAAAGAATGGTTCGCAGCACCGTGGTGGGTATGGACCGGAGGCCTGTTAGGAGCTTTTTATGTAGTTGCTTCTATTGTACTTATACCTCGTCTAGGAGCTACTGCTACAGTTGCTTACATTCTTGCAGGTCAAATGGTTGCTTCTACTTTAATCGACCATTTTGGATTAATAGGAGTGCATGTGCACTCTTTAAGCATTCCTAGAGTAATAGGGGTAGTTTTAATCATTGTCGGAGTTATTATCATTCAAAAATTTTAAAATGTAATAATATAAAAGAAAACAGTTATGAAATCGATAATAAACATAACGTCATACAGTAGAAAAAAATAACTAATAATTTATCTAAATAAGCACTGACTATTTCCTATTTTAGTTAGTGCTTATTTTAAATACGTTTTTATTTTATCCTTACATAAAACGAGCATCAATGAGTTCGCTTAATCTCATTTTATTCTTTAACTCAAATACGTTATCAATAAAAAAATCAATTACCAAGGGAATCGACAAACTGAATGAACCTTGTCTCTGTTATGTACTGCCCTTTTTTATAATATGTAAGGTACACTTATTTATTTGTATGTAAGGCTTCAATATTTTCTTTTGTCTGGAGAAGCCTCCAACTGTTTGTTTGCTGTAGCCAATCGACAAATGAATCGTTTCAGCTACTACTTGATGCATGCGTAAACGAAAACACACATATATGGACAACTCGTTGGTATGCTCCTCTGTTCTTCTACGATGTTTCAAATGCGACAACTCAAAAAGTCTTTTTGAAAATAAAAGACTGAAGAAATATTAATTTTCTCCAACAAAAGAAACGTTCCTGTAACTATGAACGGTGTCTTTTTATAACCTAATAATCGATACCAAACTGGACATAATAAAATGGATAAAAAATATCCATTGTTAGGGGAATTGAATCTTGAAGCAATTGTTTAAATTAAGCTCCTCATGGTTTCCAATTTGGTTAATATCATTATTAATGTTAGTCATGGTATTTGTATATCTGCCTATATTTA
>Ga0209463_1000639_pt1 | contig 24809 bp, 28 predicted proteins | sample AgamicMgSfrz_FD_187169 | JGI IMG/M metagenome (GOLD analysis project Ga0209463, IMG submission 187169) | Agave microbial communities from Guanajuato, Mexico - Mg.Sf.rz (SPAdes) (version 2) | ecosystem: Host-associated > Plants > Phyllosphere > Phylloplane/Leaf | place: Guanajuato, Mexico... | reverse complement strand
AATTTATTTCTTTTCAAGCGAGTCTCGACAGTAAGTGTCTTTACCTTTTCACTCGTTTATTCAAATACATAAAAACATTTTATTGTTTCAGTATTATCAATGGTTTTAATATAGTGACTATATATAGCCACTATTATTTCTACATTACAATTCCTATATCCTAAATGGCATAAATCAATGTGTTTTGCATACTATTTTTTAGGAAAGTGTCCGTCTAGTAAGTCACCTTACTAATTAATATGTAATGCCAGATTTTTTCGCAAAACCTATACAAAATTTTTGAAACACATTAAACTAGATGTAATTACGAGATAGTTCAGCTAAGGATAAGCTGCCAATCTTGTTCATTATTACATTTTAAATGGAATAGAAATTCAACTTTTACTGAGGGATATATATGACATCAAAATCAAATAATTCAAAAAAGCAAAAAACTTCCGTTCCTCTGATAGCAAACAAAAGGCAGCAAGATATGGAAAATGACTACTTAACAAAACTAGAATTGCTTATGTCTAAACAAGAAAACATCACCAATCAAGACAAAGCCAAAATAGTCTATGAATTAAGGAAGCAATATCCGGTAACAGCTCTTGTGAAGTACGTTAATATTCCACGAAGCACTTATTATAACCTGCTGAAACAAATGAGCCGACCTGATAAGGATGCTGATATAAAGGTTGAAATACAAACAATTTTTGATGAGCATGAAGGCCGGTATGGCTACCGCCGAATTCGCGAGGAGCTTGCAAAGCGTGGACAAAACGTTAATCATAAGAAGGTTTTGCGAATCATGAAAATTTTAGGAATAAAAAGTTCTTCTAGCAGAAAAAAATGATCGTTTTTTTAAAATACCTTTAATAAAAAAAGTGAGTCCGATAAAATATTGAACTCACTTTTTTTGTTAGTGTGCTTTCGCTTCCCTGCTCGATCTTTTATGTGGAACAACGTCACAGGTTTGCTGGTAAAAATCTAGCATTTTTTCTTTTAAATCGAACAGAACGGAAGTTAAATTTGGATCATTTATACGATTAGTAGTTTCTTCTGGATCTTGCTTAATGTCGTATAATTCATCTTCTTCGTACACTCTTTTTACATATTTATAGTCTTTTGTGCGAATCATCGTTGCTTTAGTGTGCTCTGGTCCTTCACTGCGCTGCATTTCACCTCTTGGCCAATAAAGCATTGATGTGTCTTCATTTGCAGGTGCAGACTCATTGCAATGATATTCCCCATGCATTCTACCGCCTTCACAAAATACTGCTTCACGATGTTCTTCTTTTATTCCTGCAATTAATGGTGAAAGAGACTGTCCGAAATGGGTGTAATCTGCCTCTATCCCTGCCATTTCATGTACCGTCGCAGCCAAGTCCACAAGCTCGATTAATGCATCGCTGATTCCTGGTTTGATTTGGTGGTGTGCTGGTGGTTTAACGATAAATGGTACTCTTGTCAAACAATCTTGAAAAGTATTTTGCGTTTTTTCTACTAATCCATAATCGCCTGTAAAGTCACCATGATCGGAAAAGAAAAAGACAGCTGTATCATCATAAATCCCCGCCTCTTTTAGTGCTTGCATTAATAGTCCAAATTGGTAATCAACGCGAGCACACATGCTGTAGTACACCGACCTTAGCTCAGTCCAGCGCTCCTCAGACCATCCTTCCATGTTATATCTTTCCCGCAGTCCTGCCAGCATTGACGGCATATCTTTTGAAAGGTCCTCTGCTTTGATACGGTTAGGCAGTTTTGATTTATCTATCATACTGTACCAAGGGTCCTCCACCGCATATGGGGGGTGGGGATAAAGTATAGGCAAGTAAATGCAAAGCGGCTTATCCTCTGGCGCGTTTTTAATCTGTTCAATTGCGCCAAAGATATTGGCCCAATCACTGTCATAATAGCATTCTTCTCCTTGCTCCTTTTCCAGCTTGCCAACTAAAAACGAGTAATACGTGTCACTGCCAGGCAACCCCCGCCAGTTATCCTCACCACCTGTGAACATACCGCCAAACATCGGCTTTGGCTGATTTTCCGGTTCATACTTCATATCGCAATACGCATCAAAGCCATTTTCTGAAGGGACAAGATCATTTTTCCCACCCCACCAGACATGATATCCATTATTCTTTAATGTCTTTAATAGTACAGGCTCCTCTTCGCTCATCATGTGATACATAGTGCGATGCCCTCTTACATGAGGATACCAGCCAGACATAAACGAACAGCGGCTTGGTGTACATACAGGATTTTGGCAAAATGCGTTACGAAAGGATACACCGTCCTCTCTTGTCATTTTATCTAAATTAGGAGTAACTGCAGCTGGGTTCCCCATATGGCCGAGCACGTCCCCACGCCATTGATCTGGATTAAACAAAATAATATGCGGCCTTTTCTTCATCGTAATCATTACCCTCCCTTAAATTTATAGAGCAGGTGGCTGGCTATTCATGTCTTTTTTATTTATTTCTGCTAGTATTTTAGAATGGTAGTCATTGTTTATCGGATAGAACTTCATAAATACTAAGCCAAGTGCATAACCAATAATCGGAACAAGGAAGTACACATAGTTAATCATGCTCAATACTTCTGGAGGCTGCTGTGGTCCTGCAACGTAACCGACAACACCAAGCAGTACACCAGACAAAAGTCCGCCGATTGCTGCTCCAACCTTATTAATAAAAATCATCATGGAATGGACTGTTGCAGAGCCGTTTATGCCTGTTTTAAGTTTTCCATAGTCCACACAGTCTGGTAGCATCATCCACGGCAATACAGTTGTGAATGGACCGAGGACTTTAACGAAAACTGATAATACAAAGATTGTCATTACATATTCTGACGGTGTAAATAAAAGAATCGCTGATGGTATAATCGTTATAAAACAGCTGAAATTATACAGTGCTTTTTTTCCGTATTTTTTGGCGAGATAGGGTGTCACAAAATAAGCAGGAATAGCAAGAATTGTTCCCCAAATAAATAGCTGTGAATATAAATCAGGTCTGCCAATATTATATTGCCAATAATAAATAGCAATCGATGAGGTGGACATTAAGGCTGCCATTTTTACTACAGTTGCAAGTAAAAGAATGGCAAGTGGTTTGTTTGTAGAGATTAATTTCAGCTGTTCTTTAATAGTAGGATGCTCTTTTTGTTCGACCATTGACCTTAGGTTGTTAATTTCTTTATTATCATGCTGCTTTGAACCGTAAGCACAAAGCCAATAGGAGAAAATAGACGCAATCGAGAACAAGAGTGTGGCAAAAAACCAGCCTTTCTGTCCACTTCCGAAAAAAGCTACTAATGGCAGCACAGAGCCTGAAACTGCTAAGCTTCCAAGGTTACCCATAAAATTCTTTGCTGTAACAATCCAGTTTCTCTGTGTTGTTTCTTGACTTAACACCGCACTAAGTGCGTGATAAGGTATATTAACGATTGATGAAACAAAGGAATATCCGACGTATACGGCAATCGCATAGGCGATTTTACCTGTTGGACTTAATTCAGGTGCTGTAAACAGCAGCAATGTTGACATTGCCAGCAGTGGCGAGCCAAAGATTAACCATGGTCTATATGTGCCCCATCTGCTCCTCGTTCTATCTGCAAGCATACCTAAAAAAGGATCTAAAAAGGCATCTATCAATCTAACAACCAAAAACACAGTACCAACAGCTGCAGGTGAAATCTTAAATACATCTGTGTAGAAAAACATTAAAAAGGAAGTAGTAAATACGAATAATAAATTTGAACCAAACCCGCCAAAAGAATAAAATACAACCTCACTCTTCTTTACACTTGCATTTGCGCTTTGCATACGTTTCCCCCTTATGATTTCATACCGATTTATCCTAACTTACTTGAATTAGTACTTTAATCACCTCCACGCTTATATAGAAGCGCTTCCACACTTGTGTTGTAAGCACTTTCATTATTGGTGTTAGCACAAATTTATCAGAATAAACGCTCTTCTGCAATATCATTAAATTTATAGGGTATAACGAATTTTTATATACAAATAGTTTAAAGGAAGCGCTTTCTTTCTTTCTCTCAAATAAGCCAGACTTAACAGAAAGTGTGGCTTATTTGAGAAAATATTAACTTACTACACTATTTGGATTCTCTTTTTCGTCTATTTCTTTTGCCATTTTAGCTTGTACCTCTGGCGTAATGCCATAAAATTTAAACGCAATTATAGCGATAATATAGCCAATAACAGGGGCAAGGAAGTAAAGGTAGGTAATCATATTTAATGCTTCTGTTGATTGCTCCTGACCTGCCACATAACCGGCAGCGCCAAGGAGAGCACCAGCAAGAATCCCGCCAAGTGCTGCAGCTAATTTATTTGTAAACAGCATCATCGAGTGAATAGTTGCTGATCCGTTAATGCCTGTTTTCCATTTTCCATAATCAACACAGTCTGCAATCATTATCCATGGCAGAACACCTGATAACGGACCGAGAACCTTCACTAAAACAGATAGTGTAAAAATTTCCGCTATATTTTCATAGGAAGAGAATAACAAAATGACAAGCGGTAATATAGTTATCAAGCACGAAACAATAAACACTCTTTTCTTACCAAATTTGTTGACAAACCATGGAATAGACAGAAACGCAGGAATTGATAACAATGTCCCCCAAATAAATAATTGGGAGTATAAATCCTCTCTGCCAATATTATATTGCCAGTAATAAATAGCAGTTTGCGAGTTGACAATTTGTGCTGTCATATTTGCAAATCCAGCAATTAATAATGCAAGTAACGGACCATTTTTTGAAATAATTTTCAGCTGTTCCTTAAGCGGAGGATGTCCGTCATGTGAATTCATTGCTTTTTGATTATTAACTTCTTCATTATCTGCATTTCTAGCACCGACTGCACAGAACCAATAGGATGCAATCGTTACGACAGAAAATGCTAATGTGGTGAAGAACCAGCCTTTTTCGCCACTGCCAAAGAAAGCGACGACAGGCAGTGCAGCACCAGAAATCAACAATGTTCCGAGGCTGCCCATAAGCTGTTTAGCTGTAACAATGACTGTCCGCTGACTTGGGTCCTGACTCAAAATTGGTGTTAAGGCATGATAAGGAATATTAACGATTGAAGAAACTAAAGAATAACCAACATATACAGCAATCGCATAAATGATTTTATTAGATGAACTTAAATCAGGTGCACTGAATAACAGCAATGTCATAGCTGCTAATAATGGCGAACCAAACATTAACCACGGACGATATGTACCCCACCTGCTTCTTGTTCTGTCTGCTAGCATACCAATAAATGGATCTAAAATTGCATCAATAACCCTAACAATCAAAAATACCGAACCTACTGCCAAAGGTGATATTTTAAATACATCTGTGTAGAAATACATTAAAAATGACGTTGTTAATGTGAATAAAAGATTGGAACCAAAACCGCCAAGTGAATAGAAAAATATATCGCTTTTTTGGGCTCTTGATTTTGTACTCATCTGTTTTCCCTCCGTAAAGTTACATTATAAAGTATAGAAGCGCTTCCACAAATATTTACATAATGTGGAGACAGCAAAATTCTGCCTCCATCCTTTTTCAGTTTACAAATGCTCCCTCTTTGCTAACAAAGAAATGGTACAATGCTCCATATAGGTTAGCGTCATTGCGGAAATGACAAGCAACAATACCCGGGTTTGCCATATGCATCGGGTTTGCCTGTTTAATTTCCCCCACTGCCCACTTAATTCGCTCTAATACAATCCTTTGAGCACTGACACCACCGCCAATGGCAAATATCTCTGGGTCTAAAATATATTGAAGATTAAGGATTTGACCTGCTACATGTATGCAGAATTCATCAAAAATTTTCATTGCTTCTACATCGCCATTGTTTATATAATTAAATACGGCCTCACCATCCGTTAAGTCATCAAGCTGCTTAACTTCCGCTATTCTTCGTACCATTAATGCCCCAGAGCCTAAAGCGCCCATAAAGCTTGTTTCTTTCGTGTTTGGATCTAAATTGCTCATAACATAGCTGATTTCCCCTGCTGAAAGATTCACTCCGCGATGCAGTTTTCCATCTAAAATAACTCCACCACCAACGCCGCTCCCAAGCACTAATACAACAGCATCTTTTTTTCCTTTTATACTGCCAAGCCAAAGTTCAGCCAATGCCGCACATTTCCCATCGTTTTCCACAGTTGTTTCTATGTTATATCTGCTTTTTATCATGCCAGCAAGATTTACCTCATGCAAAAATGGGAAGGAGCCACCATAATAGATAACTCCGCTATTAACATCCACTGTACCTGGACAGCTTATCGCAATCCCTTTGATGCTAGTTAAATCATGCTCTTCAATGATGGAAAATAAAGCTTCCTTAAAATCAGGCAGATTTGTTTTAACTGTCGGCTTTTTGTTTTTGGTGATAATCGTTCCTGCAGAATTAAGCAGGGCATATTTAATAAATGTTCCTCCCATATCCATAACAAGATACATTGTCATCATCCTTTCTTAGCAAAATTCCTGTTAGCTTGTTCTTCCTGCCAAGCCTGTAAAGTACTGGGCCATTGCTTTATGCTCCTTTTCATAAGTTGTCTCAATGAACTCATGGACAGTCTCTGTTGACACTCCATCTAACGCTGACATTAAGACAAATTCTTCAAACTGGTTCAATAATTCAACGCGCTTTTCTTCTGGAGTAATATTCAATAATGCACGCAGCTGATTTTGGGCAGCCCTTTCCCATGGATGATTTGGAAGCACTAATAATTTTTCTTTTTTCCGAACCTCTTCTTTCTGCCTTTGTAGCTCTTCTGCTGTCATGTGGCCATCCTCTGGTATGCCTAATCGTGCGAATTGTTCTACAGGAGCATTATTTTTCCGCATTTGTGCAGCCATCTTTTCAATAAGCTGTAATTCTACTTCTATATTTTCAAGTTCTTCGATTTGGTTTGGATCATTATGAACATCGAAAAGCTTAGAACCAAATTGAAATGCATTCACAAAGCCGTCGCCTGCCTTAATTTTCATTGTCTGGCAGCCCTTCGTAAAAGGAAACGGTTGTTGAATTTCAATGTTTTGCAGCTCTTCTGGTGCAAATGGCTGCCTCATATGTGTTGGCATCAATGTATATTCATAGAGTGGCTCATTTTTTGGTGCGACAGGTGCCCGCATGTATACATAATTACCATCTGTTATATTTACATGACCTCCATGGTATCCAAATAATGCTGTTTCCCTTATAGGTACATCTGCTTGAATGGTTTGGCGTAGGGGCTGTCCATCCATATTGTCAGGCAGTGAAACACCAAAGAATTCGAGCAATGTTGGCGCTATATCAACTGTTTGTACAATCGACTGTCGTCTTTCCCCTGTAACGCCTACTCGCGGGTCCCAAACGAATAATGGTGTATGCGCAATTTCTTCATAAACAGGCATCACACTTTTCGACCACCAGCCATGCTCTCCTAATAAATAGCCGTGATCTGTATTGACGATAAGCATCGTGTCTTTCCACATATCATTTTTGTCCATTAAATCAATTACTTGGCCTAAGTAATGGTCGCACATGCTCAATAATGCTGCATATTCGTACTTCCCATGTGAGACGACTTCTTCACCTTCCTGGACAAAATAATATGGCGGCCAATCAAAGTGCTTACCACTATACTCATGAGGATAAAGTTCTTTGTAGTGCGAATAAGAGAAGAACGGTTCATGCGGGTCAAAAGTTTCGAGCTGTAAAAACCAATTATCTTCCTCCTTATTCTTTTCAATAAATTGCATGCCCAAGTTGAATGTTGTAGTCTGCGGATGATTTTTCTCTTCTTCAAAATAGGTCCGGTTAACTAAGTCCTGTCTGTACATATTACTACTCGCAAGGGACTTTGCTGTTTCTGTTTCCGGATAGTCAGGGTCCTTAACATGCCCTTTCCATGGGTCACCCTCTTGTCCTCTAACTAATTCGAAGGAGTTGTATCTTGTATGGTAAGTTGCTCCCCCATCCTCCCAATAATGCTGATGATCTGTTACTAAATGGGTATAGACGCCATTTTTTTTCAAGATTTCAGGCATGGAATTGTCAAAAGGTTCAATTGGGCCCCAGCTGCGGTGCAGAAAATTGTATCTGCCTGTATGCAGCTCTCTTCTTGCCGGCATGCATGGCAGACTGCCTGCATAGGACTGATCAAACACAACTGTTTTTTCCCCTAGCTTTTTAAAATTAGGTGCATGGATCCAATCACATCCGTAGTTTGGAAGCATGTGTCTATTTAACGTATCAAACATCACCATTATGGCTCGCATATGTATCTCTCCTCTATTTTCAAATGTAGAAGCGCTTCCACATATTAATGAATAAATTTGAAAGCGCTTATCGTTTTGTTACGTACAATTTATCAAAATTGTTAAACGCTTGCAATAACAATATATTTATAGGGTATAACGAACTTTTATACACGATTGACCTGTTCATGCTTTAATGATAAATTAACATTATTAATATAGAAGCGCTTCCACAGTTCCCTTTTAAGGCTTCTATCTTTCAATAAATATAAAAAAGTGGTGAGTATATTGAAGGTATCTATCTATGATGTTGCAAATCTAGCAGGAGTTTCTATCTCCACTGTTTCTAGAGTACTAAATAAAAGTGGCTACACAAGCAGCAAAACAGAAAAAAAGGTAATGGATGCTGTGGAGAAGCTGAATTTTACACCAAGCTCCATCGCTCAAAATCTAGCGAATAATGAAACGAAACTAATTGGTCTTTATTTTCCGTTTCAAACCTCTTCTATTGAAGGCACATCCAATACATATTTACTTGAATTCATTAATGGAGTTAACAAACTATTGATAAAGTATGGGTATCACCTCTTATTAATCAATGAAACAGCTACTAAAGAGCAAATTCAAGGAAATGATTGCCCTCCCCAGTATTACAGCTTTATTAAACAAAAGAAAATTGACGGACTCATATTGGGTGGAACCCCGCTTATCTGCGACGCCTTCCTGGAGCTTCTCCAATTAAAAATGCCGATGGTCTATATTGGAGAGAAAACAGTCGACCATATTGGGTTAAATGTATATGCAAAGTACAAGCAATACAACAAAGACCTGCTAGATCATTTTACTAGCCATCATCATAAACATATTGCCATCATCAGCACAGAGGAAAAAATAATCAAAAGCGTCACGCACGAATATTCAGCAGCAAATAAAGACTTGCTGCAAATTGATGTTCATCATCATACAGGCAGTCTTGAAGCTTATATCCAGTTATTAAATCATATTTTTAGTAAAGATGATAAGCCGACTGCCCTTTTAGTACAAGATATTTCCATCGTCCAGCAAACAATCAATTATTTAAACAATCTTCAATTAATGGTTCCACATGATGTATCAATTGCTACAATTGAGCATCGATTCGGTGACGGAGAACAATGCTTTCCCGCTGTGACTAGTGTGTATGTTCCAGCCTTTAAAATGGGGATGGAAGCAGCAAGTCTTTTATTCCGTTATCTGCAGGGTACTGTAGAATTTAATGAAGAAGTCCTTATAGATTCGACTATTATAGACCGAAAGTCAGTCATTCACCGAAACAACCTAACACAAGGGGAAGTGATATGAAATGAAGGAAATACAGTCATGCTGTGCAGTTCGGAGAAAAGAAACAGAAAGGAAAAGTATGCAAACATATGTTGAACTACCTGCAGCTAATCTGGATGTGAAGTTTAGAAATAAAATGGTCCAGTTACAAGGAGGTGAGTTTTTTATGGGGACAACAGAAAAGGAAGGGTTTCCAGCAGATGGTGAAGGTCCCGTCCGAAAAATTGAGCTTGATTCCTTTCTAATAGATTCTTATTGTGTCACAAATGAAGAGTTTGCAGCATTTGTGGAGGATACGGGCTATGTAACAGAAGCCGAAAACTTCGGCTGGTCCTTTGTTTTTTATCTGTTCCTCTCACCGATACAGCTGAGGCAAACACCGCCTGTTCCCAATACGCCTTGGTGGCACGGTGTTAACGGAGCATATTGGAAAGCACCTGAAGGTCCTGGCTCTCATATTGAAGATCGTATGAACCACCCTGTTGTGCATATTTCTTGGAATGATGCCAATGCATTTTGCCGCTGGGCAGGCAAGCGACTCCCTACTGAAGCCGAGTGGGAATATGCTGCCAGAGGCGGACTTGAAAGAAAAAAATATCCTTGGGGAGACGAACTAACACCAAACGGCGAGCATTATTGCAATATATGGCAAGGTGTATTCCCAAGAATAAATACAAAGGAAGACGGCTATGCAGGAACTGCTCCGGCTCAGTCTTTCCCGCCGAACGGATACGGGCTGTATAATACTTCCGGCAATGTATGGGAATGGTGCTCCGACTGGTTTAGCAGAAGCATTCATGATCGAGGCGAACGGACAAATCCGCAAGGCCCTTTAAACGGGGAAACAAGAATTATGAGGGGTGGCTCCTACCTTTGTCATGAATCCTATTGCAATCGTTATCGTGTTGCTGCCCGGACCTCCAATACACCAGACAGTTCATCTGGGCATCTTGGCTTTCGATGTGTTGCAGATGTTAAGTAATAGCTTCATTCTGGATAAATTACTTTTTAAGGTGGAGATTATTACGTGAATATAGAAAGTTTGAAAATGTTTTGCCTTGTTGTTGAGGAAGGCACGATTAGTCAGGCGGCTCGCTTAAGCTTTGTCACACAGCCAGCAGTGACAAGGCAAATACGACAATTAGAGGAAGTCTATAAAGCACAGCTGTTTGAACGAAATGCCGGGAAATTAACGTTATCTAAAGCAGGTGAAATTCTCTATCCATTTGCAAAGGAAATCGTAGAGTATTCCAAGCTTTCCTTTGCGGCAATCCAGGAATTGACCGGAAATGAGGAGATTGTCTTAAATATCGGGGCAAGCTCGACGATCGGCGAATATTTATTGCCTGGTTTACTCGGAGAATTCAGCAGAAGCTATCCAGACTTAAAGTTTAGCCTTTCCATTGGCAACACCCCTACCATATTGGCAAAACTTGAAAATAATGAAATTGACATTGCCTTTGTTGAAGGAGCTGTAGAAAATAAAGAGCTTATCCGTGAAAAGTTTGCAGATGATGAACTAATTCTCATCACCTCCCCTGCTCATTTTTGGAGCAGCAGGGATCATATCAGTATCCAAGAGCTTTCTGAAGCAAAAATGATTTGGAGAGAAATAGATTCTGGTACAAGACTAATTGTGGAAACTGCTTTAAACGAGCATGGTGTGCTAGCTAATATTAAAAGCGCGATGGAGCTAGGAAGCTATCAATCAATAAAAAGTGCTGTTGAAGCCGATTTAGGTGTCAGCATCATGCCAAGATTAACTGTAACAAAGGAATTAAAGAGCGGTACACTGCATGAAGTAAAGATTACTAATTTCCTTATATCCCGTGATTTATGGATGGTACAGAAATCCCATCGCTTTAAAAAATCTGGTTTGAAATATTTCGTCCAATTTATTCGCCAGTAAATTTTTCAGCAGGCGTTTTATCTAAAAACGGCCTGCTTTTTCCTATTAACTTTAGGTTTATATAATGGGTATAACAGTTGCTTATAGGCTATAAAATTATTCAAATATACAATCGTCCCCTCCTTTGATAGCCTTAAGGTATAAGAAAAAGGAGGAACGATGATGGATATCCTAACAGGTTTATTATTGATTATCATTGGCATTATTGCAGGTGGCTATGGAACAATTGTCGGTGCTGGCGGCGGCTTTATCTTTGTTCCTGCATTATTGCTGGTGTTTCAAATGAATCCTGCCCTTGCTGCTGGTTCTGGAATCGTGATTGTTTTAATCAACTCCCTATCAGGGGTAGTCGGCTATGCAAAACAAAAACGAATTCATTACAGCACAGGCATAACACTTAGTGCTGGTGCAATCCCTGGTTCTATCCTCGGTGTATGGCTTCTGCAAATCTACTCATCAAGTTACTTTTATGTTATTTTCGCAACAATATTAGTTGCTTTAGGGATATTTCTATTCGCCAAAAATTCTCCGTTTGCAAATCTTAGAAGAAAAAAAGCTCTTCAATTAGGGCAAGACGGCACGGCGAAGGATGAAATTGCTGCGGCAAGTGAAGAATACGCTGTTTTGGAAGATGCTGCACATTTACCAATAGCCTACATCCTCCCAATTGGATTTCTGATGGGAGTGCTTTCCAGCTATTTAGGAATTGGTGGCGGTTGGCTACTTGTACCAATATTGATATATGGCTTTAAGGTTCCAACACATATCGCTACCGCAACGTCCATATTTTCACTTACCATTTATTCATCAGTAGGAGCTATATCGCAAATCTTTTATAGCAGTATTGATTGGCAAATTGTATTATGGGGTGGCTTCGGCGTACTAATCGGCTCCCAGCTTGGCGTACTGCTATCGAAAAAAATACCAGGCAAAGTCATATTGCAGATGCTGTCTGTGCTGTTAATTATTATTGGCTTTCGTTTGTATTTAAGCTAAGCTTCTTCTTTCACTGCCTCCCTCTTCTGAGTTGTGGGTTAAGGCAATACTAGAACATAGCGACGCTTAGAGAATTTATTTAGTGGCTGTACCTATTTACGGGATTTTTTCAAAAGTATATTTTTATAAAAACTCTTTATTATCAAGCTTTATTTATGGTGTCTATATTTAGACACTATTTTGTTTGGTTGTGTAAAAAACGTTCCTTAGCAAGCGAAGATTTTGAGGATTAAACACTGCATTTTAATAATTAAGTGACTACGTTTGGTCACTAAATACTATTGCTTAACTAAAAAAAAGAGCTGTTAGGATTAACACTAATAGCTCCTTCAATTTTATTTATATCATGTAGCTCGGTCCTCTAAAAACCTCCTTCACATGCCAATTCAAAAACATTATTTAATTATTCGGACTGGAACCATATAGCCTCTTTCAAATCTACAAATAGGACTCGCCTATCTATTGTATTAACTATGGCTATAGCAGATTATTAATTTGTTCATTTTTCCAAATATGCTGTATAATGTAAAAAATAAACAAATTGGAGGTTCTTCCTATGACTGGTAAACAAACATCTGCAGAAAAACGCGAGCAACTACGTCAGCAAGAGTTAAAAAACAATCCGACAGGAACATTAAAGGATTCAATAGATAAAGCAGACAATGGCAGCACAGTAGAGTTTACTGGTAACAGCAATTGGAAAGAAACTGGCTTTACGATTTTATTAATTGTAGTTGCTGTTTTAGGCTATTTTGGTTATCGATTACTTTTTAGCTGATATTGTTTTAGATATTCGTTTATAGAGCTTTAGGAAGTTGAATTTAGATTATTGCTTGTTTGTGTACAGCTTACTTTCATTTCCTTTCCTATCTTATCTATACCTAAATCCTCCAATAAATGGAGGTTTTTTTGATCATTATCACAACTAAGTTCTGTTCTACTATTTGCTGCAGGGATAATGCTTATCACCAACAAGCCAAGCTAATGATAAAACGGAAACTGTAATTAATATTGCTGGTAATATAACTTGTTCACCTTTTTTCAATTTATATGTACTGCTTCATTCACTTATTGTGTTTTAGTTGGCCTGGGCTTACTATATACTGCGGCAAGAAACAAAAAGAATAATGACAATAAGATTCCAGTAGCTCCTTTTTCAAATAAAGCAAAAAATGGCGGACTGACAGCTGCAAGCACAAAAAATAGTTTCATCATATTGTTAAGACGTCTTACTTTTTTTAGATTTTTCCTCTAACCATTTTGCTCTTGATAATTGTCCCCATAAACCAAATCCGCCTAAAATAATAACAATTCCAAGTGTAATCCAGATCATCTGTACTCCTCCTATATGGAATTCACCTATACCATTTTACTTAATCTTCCACTGTCTCACTAATTTACTACGTGCGACTGTTAAAAAAGATTCATACCCTTTTACATAATAAAGATAAATAACAATTTCTGATTATTTTTCGAAAAACAATCTAATTTTAATATTTGTTTAATCTCATATTGAGATATATAATAAAGATAAGAACAGAAGGAAAACGTTTTCAACTCAACCAATTCGTTACTTCTCATACTAAAGGGAGGATTTAAAATGAGCCGAGTAGAAAGAAATTCCAAAGTACAGAAATTAATGGAGCAAACAAAATTCAATGAAACTGACATTTCAAAAATGACAGATTCCCAGATTGAATATTATCACTGGCTCTATTTTGTAGACTCAGAATATGACTATATGTAAATAAACTATATGCAAAATAAAAACCGGGACAATCTTGATAAACAGATTGTCCCGGTTTTGCTTTGCCATGATCCCCTTGTAATCCACCAAAATGGAAACCCGCTTAAACATCCATCTTAGATTATTCAATGCTCCGTATTCTTTTTCAATTCTATAAACGTTGAAACCTTTTAACCTCTCCTACGTATTAACTTTAAACAATACCAAGGAGACAAAAAATGAGAAAAATAGCCGTTTTTCCATTATTAATTTTCATATTATTTTTAATTGGCTGTAACAACACGGAAAAGTCCATAATCATCGGCGCAGATTATGGTGGTACAATTCTTGAGGTTGACGATGATAGCATCGTTATAGGCACACATCCAGACGATATGTCTCTAGCGGCCTCCTATGAAGGACCAGTTGAAGTTGTTATTGATGATATCACAGAGTTTACAGGTGATATTTCAAGTTTGGAACAACTTAAGGAGCAATTTAACGAGGATAAAAAATTGTTTGCTAGTATTTGGGCTAAAGAAAAAGGTGAAAATAATGACATCAATAATCAGGTATTATCCAAGATCAATATTGAGAAGTAATTGTTTATTAACTCGATTGAACTAAGCCAGCGAATGTTCCTATCACTGGCTTTATGACTACATAAATATAGTGTCACCTACTTTTTACTGCAAACAACAATATAGTTTAAGCTTTTTCCTGACTGGTTAAAAAACTTGAACATGCTTTTAAACGTTTGTCTGTTTTCCTTTTTCAGACCATTTTTAATAATCGTTAGCATGCCAAGAAATCCTTCATCTCGGATCATTCCTTTAGGGTTCATCAACGACATGGCTCCAGAGTTCGTTTTCACTTCATTAAAGCCGATTACTTTAAATGTATGCATCCATTCGTCCTGCGGCAGTGGCGAGACATTAACATGAATGATGTCTCTTAATGTATTCACTAGTGTTTGCGGTGTACCTTTTGTCAGCATAATATCATGTGTTAATAGCACTCCTCCTGGTTTTAAGACACGATAATATTCGGAAATTGCTTTCTTTTTTGCTGATTCATTAAACATTGTTAGCATTGCTTCATTAAATACGACATCAAATGTATTGTCTGCATAGGGAAGATTCATAGCATTCCCTTGCTGCACAGTGATATAGTTTTGAAGCTGCGCTTTTTCGATATTCTTTTTTCCCTTTTCTATTGCTTTTGTATCCATATCAACAGCTGTTATGTGACACTTGTATGTTTTTGCAAGTTCAATCGAGGTTGTACACATATTGCAAGCAACCTCTAATACTTTTGATTTGTTCGTTAAGTTAGCTTCTTTTATTAACCAATTAGTTGCTGCAATTCCGCCTGGTCTTAAGCGCTTTTTACCTAATCTCGCTAAAAAGGTATGTCCAACTTCCTTTTTCCCCATTTTGCTGCACCTCTCTTATTGTTTGTCTGGTTTCACAACAATTAACAGCATTTGAAACGATTTGATCGCATGTAATGCATGTGGTATATTTGCTGGTAAAATTATTGTTTCGCCTCCATGAACAAGGTATTTTTCCTCGCCAATTATAATCTCTGCAATGCCAGACAGTATTTGCACCATAGCATCTCCTGGTGATGTATGCATTTTTATCCCTTCCCCTTCACCTAAGGAAAATAAGGTCATTCCGATAGAAGGTCTTTGTACTAATGTCATACTCGAAACTTGATTGGCATCAACTGCAACCATATCCTCCAATTTAATTACTTGTGAATGTGGTATTTTTTTTATTAAGCTGTCTGCTCCCATGTTAAATCTCCTTATTGTTATAATTGATTTGGACGAACTTACATCTTTCAAGTGCCTCAATTGCATGCTGCGTGTTTTTATCTATGACGAATGAATCTCCTTTATGTAAAGCATAGGAAGTTTGGTTAATAGTTATATTTAAGCTCCCATCTAATACAAACACCATTTTCCTATTTGGTGAGGATTCACTGCTGATGCTTTCTTCTGAATCCATTGCATACATCACAATATTGGTATTATTTTCACTTATTAATACAGTGCTCGTTATTTGGTTATGACGATAAGCTATGGCAGCACTTAACGAAAATACCTGTTCTATCGGAAAATTCATTTGTTCCCCCTTCTATTACAAAGAATGTATTGAATATTTCAGGTAATTAGCTATAATGATATCAACCAATAATGATAATCTTTATCAATTAATTGGAGTATAACAGACGGAATAGTAAATTTCGGTTGCCTAGGCAACAAGAGGTGAGACTTTTGCAAAATTCATTTGAAATCTTACAAAACATCGATTTATTTAACGGTTTTTCTGAGGAAGAAATCAGGGAATCTATCCATTGCTTAAAGGGATATACAAAAAAATATCAAAAAAGGGAGATTATTTTTAGTAAGGAAGCCCCTCTTCCGACCTTTGGAATCGTTCTGACAGGGACTATCTTCTTAAGCAGTGAGGATATTACAGGATCAACGTTTATTTTCACTGAATTAAGCGCAGGGGATATTGTTGGCGAGACAGCTCTTCAATTCACTCAAACTGGAGTGGAGTATGATGTAACCGCGGCAACTGACTGCGAAATTCTCTTTTTTCATAAAGAAAATATCGTTCAGCCTAATAAAGTCATTTGTGCGTTACGAGCACGAATTATCGAAAACCTTTTTACACTGCTATTACAAAAAAACCAAGAGTTATATCATAAATTAGACATTGTTTCCCATAAAAATCTCCGCAACAAAATTCTGCATTATTTACATTTGCAATCACAAAAAAGTGATACCCAGCACTTTACGATTCCTTTTTCCCGAGAGGAGCTAGCCAATTATTTAATCGTGGACAGAAGTGCATTATCAAGAGAACTCAGTCGCATGCAGGATGATGGGTTGATTACATTTTCTCGTAATACATTTCAGCTTTTGTGAGTAAATGATACAGTGATACATAAAAACGGATGAAATGAGCTTCATCCGTTTTCATCAATATTATAGTAGTTTTTTTGTAATCCCTAATTTGACGTTAAATTACATCATTAAAATACCTTCCACACCAACATAAAAAACAAAAAGCGAACTGCCTAAATAAAGGATTCCCCACCCCAGCTTCTTCGTTCGTTTATATTCCTGCACCCCAATAATAATTAACCATGCACTTAAAAGGATAAATACAAACGGTTGTAAGCTGAAGTTTTCTGTAACAGAACTATAAATACTACCAAATAAAACCAGTGTTCCGATAATTAATTGAACTATTACTAAACCAGTAAGTTTTCTTCTTTTCACTTTTCTACCTCCTGTAAACAGGTAACCTCTTAACTTATTACGGATAAGTCCGAGAAATGTTTCAACTTACAAGCATGCTGATAAGAAGAGCGTAACAAAAAAGCGCATAGACTTTTCATCCCTGCCCCTAAAACATTAAGTAAAACTTACTCATTCTTCCGTAATATCCTCGTCTCGTTTTAATCGTAAATAATATAAATATATAATCGGAGCAATACCACAAATAAATATAATTCCACCGATCATTAACCCCATGTTTATTCCATCTGTAAGGGACACCACCAGGACAAAAATTGCCGTAATTAAGGAGAGCACAGCAATGGAAATCCATAAGCTCTTTTTTGGGTTTTTCTTAGTGCTCTCATGGTCTGCACTAATGCTCATTGATAAATAGGCTGAGACAATTGTTGAAATCATAAACACAAACCATAAGGGATTATCCATCATTTCGTCAAACCCTTTTGTTACTAAGTCATACCCTAAAATGGCAAGTATACCAGCTGTTTGAATGATGTAGGCAATGCGGATGTTTTTTAGATTTTGAATTTTTAAGCGTTCATCTTTAATCATTTTCATTCAACATTTTCCTCCTTTTCTGGCCAAAATACATCGTCTAGCGTTTTATTAACTGCACGACAAATATCTATACATAACTTTAAGGATGGATTATATTTTCCCTTCTCAATTAAACTAATTGTTTGACGGGTAACGTTGATCTTTTCTGCCAGCTGCTGCTGTGTTAAATTAACTTGAAGACGAGAAATTTTCACTTTATTTTCCAAATAAGTAAATCCCTCCTTACTTATATAGTAACATATATATAACATTATTCCATATATATATTACATTTCGCACAAAAAATGGATTGTCCAATAATCAGACAATCCATTTTATTATTAATTTTTCAATTCAACTGTTTCATTAACATCAGTCGAATCAGAGCTTTGTCCTGTCATGCGTTTATAGAAGAAAGCCATTTTCTTTGTTAAATTACCCGTTTCCCAATATTCGGCTGCTTCTGCTTTGATCTTAATCAAAACAACACTAGGATCATCATAGGAGGTTTGCATAATTTTCTCATATGCTTTGCTCCAAAGTTCCTTTTTCTTGTTTAAATCCTCCACGATTTCTGCTCTTCCTCGGACAGAAACATAGGATTTACCTGCGTAAGCGACATTCACATCTTGATCATGTAAAATTTCTTCATATTTATCTGTCTCTTTTTTAGTGAAAAACCATAGGTCTCCATCAAACTCGACTTCCTGCGTTTTCATTGGGCGAGACACAAGCCCTTCTTCTGTTACGGTCGTTAGCATGGCCGTGTCTATATCCTTGATTAACTCTCTTAATGTTTCAAGCTCTTCTTGTTTTATCATGTTAGACATTTCCATCACCTCATTATTTGTTATAGAGGTATATTACCCTTTGTACCAGCTTTTAATCATTTTTAAGATATATTGTTTACCTGAATCCCCTATTTGTATAAGGAAATACAACTGCAAATGGAACAATTGAGGACATCCTACATAACCCCAAAAGAGCATTATTCCAGATTGGAATCAATGCTTTTACCTGTGAATGAAACTTATCGAGTTAATTAATTAAAGGAATTTCTTATGTATCCACTTTTTGTACGACAAATAGATCAAAGATAAAGCGGCATACAAAGAGTAGCAAGACAAGAGCTTTTCGTTTTCTTCATAAAAGCAAGGCTTCCTTGATGAAAGAAAGCCCTCTGCAGCAAATATTTCATAGCCTAATTATTTCCTCGCACCCTTATATATAACGACATTATAACCCAAATAATCATTGGAGCGACAATACCACCTATTAGCATAGCAGCTAATATAGAAACAGAATAACTTATACTTTCAAACACTTGGAAAATTATCAACACAACGAAAAGAAGAAATACTATTGGTAAAGCCTTCACCACTGTTACTAAGCCTTTTCTTCCTTCTGCTGTCCATTTATTACTGTATGTGGCAATCAATGTCCAAGAGGCGGGAATGGCGACAATGAGGAATACGACAGCAAGTATATTAAATACCATTTGTAATGTGCCTGTGCTTATAAGTGCTCCTAGACAAGCGAATACTGTCAGGAAAACCATTGAAATTACGAGCCATCTCATTGATTTTATAGAGTTCACATGCTTTTCAGCCGTAGTCTCACGATCACTGTAAATAGGCTTCGTACCAGGTAATGCTCGGAAGAGATGTATGCTGCCTTCCGATGAAATATGTGTCCAGCCTGAGGAAGCAAAAAATTCAAAATACTCCTCGGCTTCCATATCCTTTAATGAACGATAATCTACACTATATATATAATCAGCACTTTCACCTTTTTTTAAGGTATACCCCATAAATTTAAACCCACTAACATGCCAGCCATCATTAGAAAGCTTTCGTAATTGCTTCATGTCCTTTTCCTCAGCAAAAGCTAAACCGCCTGACAAAACATATTTAGTCTGCTTCATTCTTCAGCCTCCTTTAACCCTATTTCTGCCAATTGAATCATTACTTTTCTTAGACTTACATCTGCCTTTAAGACATCTTTGCCTTTTTCAGTCAGCAGATATGTTTTCCGTCTTGGGTCAGAATCATCATAAAGGTAAATCCATTCATGCTTTAATAACTTCTTAATTATCGTATACATGGAAGCAGGTCCGATCGTTATTGCTCCGTCTGTTCGTTCTTCGATAAGGCTCATTATTGCATAGCCATGTCTTGGTTTAGTTAGTGCTGACATAATATAGAACATGGAATCTGTTAATTGTTCCGTTGTTTTCAATCAATCACCTCCTGTATCCTTTTTTGATATATCACAAAGTGATACATTATGTTATTTTTAATATATCACTTTGTGATATATATGTCTACAGATAAATATATCATAAAGTGATATATTTTTTTGGTGTCATTTGCCATTTGTCCAACAACTTTATTTGTGTTATTTCTGTGTTAACAATTGAAATGTGCCAACAAATGGGGAATACAAAAAACACCTCCTAATTAACAGGAGGTGTTTTTTTGTGTTTCATTATTTAATTAAAGCTATTCATTACATTAGATGAATTAAGTGGAACACGATACCAACCACGAATAATCCAAGGATCATAACGATTGGAGACACCTTTTTCTTAAGCAGCCACATGCACAGAAGTGTTAGCAGCAATCCAGCTAAACCAGGAATTAAGCTGTCTAAGTTTGCTTGTAATGTGGTGACCTTCATAGGGTCTAATGATAATCCGGCAGCTTGCTGTTCGAGCGCTGTTTTTATGCCTTGTGCACCATCAGGTAGTTTATCCCATTCGATAAATGCACCTTTGTCGAGTTCAACGGACGATACAACTGGGGTGAATTGGACGGATACCCACCTGTTAACAAGGGCTCCGAGTATGAACATCCCGAGTATGGAGGCACCTTTTGTAATGCTTTGCAGGATGCCGCCAGATAAGTCGTCCGTAATTTTAGAGCCTGCTTTGTAACCAAATTCCTGTGTATACCATGTGAAAGCCATTCGAATTATATTCCAAGCAAAGAAGTAAATAATTGGACCAAGGATATTACCAGTTAATGCAAGTGAAGCTGCTAATGCACCAAGGATTGGTTTAACCGTGAACCAGAAAACTGGATCTCCGATACCTGCTAAAGGTCCCATCATTCCGACTTTAACACCTTGAACTGCTGTGTCTTCAACTGGTGCACCATTTGCACGTTCTTCTTCAAGAGCTAAAGTAACACCAATAATCGGTGAAGCAACATATGGGTGTGTATTAAAGAACTCTAAGTGACGTTTTAATGCGTCAGAACGATCTTCTTTTGTTTTATATAATTTTTTGATGGCAGGAATCATAGAAAATGCCCAACCACCGTTTTGCATACGTTCATAGTTCCAAGAACCTTGAAGGAAAGTGGAACGCCACCAAACAGAAACACGATCTCTTTTCGATAATCTTAATTCTTTTTCCATTGTTTATTCCCCTCCTTCTTAGTAATTATCAATAATATCGCCTAATGGATCTCCATTGTTGGAGTTTCCGCCGCCACCTGAGCCGCCTTGCTTAGATAGTGCTAAGTAAATAAGTGCAAGCGCCACACCGATAGCTCCAAGACCGATAAGTGTGATTTGTGAAACTGTCGCTAATACGAAACCGATTGCGAAGAATGGCCATACTTCTTTTGTAGCCATCATGTTGATTACCATTGCATAACCAACTGCTACAACCATTCCCCCACCTATTGCCAAGCCGCTTGTTAACCAAGTTGGCATTGCTTCAAGCATTTCTCTAACAGGACCTGCTCCAATAGCTAAAATTAATACAGCTGGGATTGCGATACGCAAACCTTGCATACAAATTGCGACGATATGCCATAATTCAACTTTCCGTATATTACCTTCTCTTGCTGCAGCATCCATTAAATGCACCAATGCTGTTGCAATTGTACGAACGATGATAGTTAATAGCAAACCAGCAACTGCAAGAGGAACTGCAATCGCGATGGCAGAAGATACTCCAGCTTCTCCCTGCCCACTTAAGACTAAAATAATAGCAGATGCAATTGATGCTAATGCAGCATCCGGAGCTACGGCTGCTCCAATGTTTGCCCAACCTAAGGCGATCATTTGCAGTGTACCACCTAAGATAAGACATGGTACTAAGTTTCCAGTAACTAAGCCGATTAACGTACATGCAATGATAGGTTGGTGGAAGTGGAACTCATCCAAAATCCCTTCGACACCAGCTAAAAATGCGACGATAATGACTAATATTATTTGAATCATATTTAAATCCATGTTATTAGTCCTCCCGTTTTCTCTGATTTATACGATTATTTTTGTTTATTTAATTCTTCCTGTGCCTTTTTGAGAATGTCATCCATATTGCCTTTTGAATCGTTCGGTACCTTGCGTACATCGAAGTTCAAACCAGCTTCCTTAAGCTTAGCGAATGTATGGATGTCTTCCTGACTAAAAGCCAATACCTTATTCGGCTGAACTTTACCAGGTGAGTGGGCCATTGAACCGACATTAATGGTTTTTAATGGAACGCCACCTTGGACTGCTTTCAGCGTATCCTGCGGGTTTTCAAACAGAAGCAACGCACGCTGACCGCCAAAGTGTTTATCATCCTTAGCAAGCTCAATCATTTTATTGATTGGTACAACATGTGCCTTAACGCCCGGAGGAGCTGCCTGTTGAATCAATTTCTTCCGTAAATCATCTTTAGCTACTGCATCTGACACAACGATAATTCGTGTTGGCTGTGTCGTTTTTGTCCAAGCAGTCGCTACTTGACCATGAAGTAAACGAGAGTCGATACGTGCTAACACGTATTCAAATTTACCAGGTGCACCTGCATTAACTGGTTTAGCTGCAGCTGCAGCAGTGGTTTCTGCTGGTTCTAATTCTTCTGGTTTTACTTTAACCCCTTCTTTTGCTGTCCCTAGAATATGTGCAGCAATTTCATGGGCTGTGTTCATGGAGAAGCGTGATGCATATGCTTCAATCAACATAGGTAAGTTCATACCTGCAACAATCGCCCATTTGTCTTTGTGATTTTCTAACAAGCTGTTGGCTTGGTTGAATGGAGTTCCACCCCAAAGATCGACTAAGAATAATACTTCGTCTTGATTGTCGAAAGAGGCGATTGCTTCTTGCATTTTTGCCTTGACATTTTCAGGTCCTTCGCTCGGCATCAATGTTACAGCTTTTACATTTTCTTGCTCTCCGAAAATCATCGCTCCAGATTGCATGATACCAGTGGCGAATTCACCATGACTAGCAATGATAATTCCTACCATCTTTTTACCTCCTATTATTATTTACAGCTAAATTACTAAAGTGATTATATCAAGTGTAGTTCAGCTGTATTTCTTCAGCTCATTTAAAGCGGTTACATCTTCGATGAAATAACAAAAAAGGCATGAGTAAAAAGTCGATTTAAATGAGAATATAGGTATAGAGTGCCCCTTATCCTTCATTTCAATCACTACTTTTAACTCATGCCTGATCGAATCAGTAACACGTAAAAAATATGACGATGATATTTAGTTTTATGTAAACGCTTTAAGTTTAGAATAAAAAATTTTTGCATCGCTTTAATGAGCTTGCAAAAATATTGTAGCATACTTAATTGTCATCTTACAAGGGGAATTTTATTCTTTTTTTTCGCAGCCTTATCACAAAGGTTGCGTTTACAATTGTAATAGCAAAAAAGCAATAAGCAGCTGCTATTTTTTAGTCTCTTTTTCAACTTCAATTACAAATTGCCAAACTATTATTTTTTAATTTTCCCTTTTACACCGCGTTTAACAACATCAAAGAAGCTTAAAGATTGCACCATTTTGCTTGCATCAATGTAATTACGAACTTCTCGCAATACTTTTTTTGGATCCTTTGAAGAAAAAATATATTTTCCATTACGCTTAGTTTGAACAGCATATCGAGGTATCCATTTCCCTTTGAACATAACAGAGGCTGTCACGATATCGACTTCTTCCCAAGGAATTTGAATAAATTTACGAGCATCACGAGTATTGAAGAATTCAAACCCCTTATCTCCAATCATGATTTTACCGTACTCAGAAATTCCCATATGTGAGGTTGCATCTGTAACAAAATCGACCTTAGTGTTAATTGACTGGACCATTTGATGTACTCCATTTCTTTATATTTACTAATCATTATACGTATTTTTTTATTTTTAGCAAAAAATACTTAGGATTACATGGAGAATTTTTATGAACAAAGAGTGGCATGTCCGAAAATATTGCTAAATGATAGGCATGGTAGTTAACGTCCCACTTACTTGCTTGTATACTGCGTGAATTATCTTATTTACAAGGGTCGGTTTATAGTGTCTTTATATAGGCACTATTATTTGTGCACCATAACAATTCAGCTCGAAGGAATAAATAAAACTCTTCTATTTTTTCGAACTGCTTCTAATTTTATCCATAAATTGTGCCTTTTGCGCTAAAATTTTACTAGGTATAAAAATACAAGAGTATTTAAATACAGCTTACAAGGAATAAAGCTCCGTAATTTAGCACTAAAATCGGAGCTTCACTTAATTTACAGGCGAACCTCTGTTAATGGAGTATCACCATTCAGCACCCTTACTATATTATCTGCTGCAAGATGTGCCATTTTCATTCTTGTATTAAGACTTGCACTACCGATATGCGGCAATGTAACCACATTAGTTAAAGTTAATAAGTGATGATCAACTGGTACTGGTTCCTGTTCGAAAACATCTAAGCCAGCACCCCAAATTTCGCCGCTTT
>Ga0209463_1000638_pt1 | contig 24813 bp, 21 predicted proteins | sample AgamicMgSfrz_FD_187169 | JGI IMG/M metagenome (GOLD analysis project Ga0209463, IMG submission 187169) | Agave microbial communities from Guanajuato, Mexico - Mg.Sf.rz (SPAdes) (version 2) | ecosystem: Host-associated > Plants > Phyllosphere > Phylloplane/Leaf | place: Guanajuato, Mexico... | reverse complement strand
AGATAAGTATTTAGAATAATATTTAGATCTTTATTTAGAACATTTATTTAGAACCTTTAACAAAAAACCTCTAAAAACCCTCATTTTATCAAGTTTCCGAAAATAAAAAAAAGCTCAAGTCGGCATATCACATGTACAAGCTTAAAATAAACAGGTAAATAATAGACGCTAACAGTAAAAAGTTTTTTTTCACAAGTAATAAAAAGTAAATAACAACTAAATCACCACTAATAACAATTATTAGATTACAAATAACATAGTAAAAAAATTTATTAACAACTATAAAACTACAATTCACAGCCTAAAAAAAAGTCAAAAAAAATATGCTTTTCCAGCATATGGTTATTTCGCTATGGTTGAAAAATGTTAGAAGGGGAAAAAGTACGTCTTAACAAGCAAAAATATAAAAGAAGATTTTTTTTTGTAGCACAAGATCCACTCGCCTAATAGCCAGTGTTAACCCGTGTCATTATGGAGTTTTGAAAATTTTTTCGGTATGTATGGCAAAAAATGAAGCTAATGAGTCCTTTGCATTTGTTAAAGACTGGATGCGCTCACTCATGTCTATGGCTTTGTTACCATATGTTAAACATTGATTTATTAGCTTGTTAATTTGCTCGTATGACTGCTCCTTTAATAGTTGTAATTGGTTTTTCGCCGATTCTATATCACTCCAGCCGCGTTTTTGTTGAATTGCCTGTTTTTTATCTTCGTTACTTGAGGTTAATAGTGTCTCTGAGTCTTCAATTATTGACTTAGTACGAGAAATAACCCAGTTTTCAGACCAATTTTTCAGGACAAGATAAATATGCTGTGCTTTCTCAAAGCGTTGTTTTATCGGTTTAACATGATCTTCAATGCCGATATGCATAATATCGATACCAGTTTCTTTCTCTACAATCGTTTTATGTAGGTAATGGTTATCTAACAGTGATTTGATGCTTTCTGCCTGATGACCATATTTGCCCATTTCATCTAATAGTACATTATAAATAATCGTGCTGAAATAAGCTGAAGCCTGTTTAGGCTCAGTCAAAAAATGTATATTGGAAGGGAGTACGGCTGCCAGCTGTTCGATTGCCGTATCATAAATAAATCTGGCTAGTGAAAGTATTTCATCCTTTGCATCACTAATAACCCCCTGTTTAGCCATTATTTTTTCATTGCTAAAGAGAGAGTTGTATAAATACTTGCCGACACTTTCAATTTCCATACAAAAACTGTCATTAAGATATCCATGGAAGCCAGATTCGAACATCTTTTTGCGCAAAAGCTGCCTTTCTGTATAATTGCTTGCGAATTCATCTAATGTTCCTTGTTTAAATTCAAAGGAGACAGCTAGTTTTCTAGTGTAAATATTGCTCACTAAATGAACCTTCACTATTTTGGAAAGTTCAGAGTTATTGAGTTCACTAATGGCTTCATAAAGGCGGCCTTTTGTAAAATAGGGATGTCCATATGTATATTTGGAAGGCACAATATCGTGATAATCAAACATAACAGATTCCGCTTTTTGAACAGACATACGATATGCAGCCATTAACAACAATCTTTTAGAATTTATTGATAACCTTTGAAACGAATCTTCATAAAAGAAGGAATACTTTTTGCAATAACGATCTGTTTTACTGTTAAAGCCTAAATTCCGTGTAAGTCCACGCTTAAATTTATATTTAGTTCCTTCTGTTGTTTCAACAGGAATATAGATGTTTCCACGTTTAAAGGATGTAAATTTATGTATGATCTGCCGTAAATATTTCTTTTTTGTGCCTGCTTTTGCAGCAATGACAGAATCTGGTGCTTGGATTATACCATCCCAATCAGTGTGTAGAAGGGAATACAGGCATACATCAAATTCTTTAGATGATACATTATGTAATAAATACTGATACGTTTCCTCGTAAATCACTTTATTGTAACCTCCTTTCCCATTAAATTGGATCATCATAAGAGTATAAAAGCTGTGTAACAATTATGTACTTCATAGTCTTTAAATTAATATCTATATTTATATATCATTTATTATATACACCAAAAAAAAGAGGTGTAAATGGCACGAAGAAATGGTGAAAAAATGATGTAGAAGGCTATAATACAACAAATAATGAAGCACGAAGAAATGGTGAAAAATTTTAAAGGAGACTATAATAGCAAGGTTTTTGAAGTCTTTTTGATAATGGAAAAAAATTTTTGCACGAAGAAATGGTGAAAAGATAGTACATTCACTCTAAGTAAAAAACAATAAAGTGAAATAGCACGATAAAATGGTGAAAAAAAGCGAAGAACGGTATTATGTTTGTCGAATATTGTCGAAAACAAAATTAGTATTTTCGTTCTTAAGCACGAAAAATCGGTGAAAATTTTATACTTTAGATAAGCGAGAAAAAAAAGCACGACATAATTGGGAAAAAAACAAAAAAACACGAAGAAATGGTGTAAAAATTCGAGGTTGGAAGTGGATAAACCCAGACATCTAGTACATTGACATTATAATGGCTAATATATAAAAAAAAAGCACGATAATATAGTGAAAAAAAAATGCTGTTTTTATTATTTAGGCGCATTTATAGAGAAAAACACGAAGAAATGGTGAAAATTTATTGTATTTTAAGAAAAGCACGAAGAAATGGTGAAAAAATTTTGCGTTTTAATAAAAAGTATTCCGTATAGAGCATTCATCAAAAGAGATTTGCATATTACTTAGAACCTGTTTGGACGATAACAGTCTTGTTTATAAACCATTAAATAGCAAAAAAAGAGCTTTAATAGCAGTTTTATGTTAGTGAAATAAAAAAAGCACGATAAAATGGTGAAAAAATTTATAGGTTTTAAAAAAGCACGATAAAATGGTGTAAAAAAAATGTGGTTTTGGCTATTAAGCTCCTAAGGTAAAAAAGCACGACAAAATGGTGAAAAAAAATGAAGGTTTTTTGGTCATATAGATGTTTTAAAAAAGCACGAAGAAATGGTGAAAAAAAATGAAGGTGTCAACACTGAAAAAAGCACGAAGAAATGGTGTAAATTTTTTTTATCTAACAATAAGATGTTTCTTTAATTAGGTAGTCGTAAAGAAAAAGAGCACCCCAAGCGTTTAGGCATTGGGAATGCTCTTGTTTTATGTTTCTAAGAATAACACCTTTTGATGCTTAGCATCGATTAAATCCTCGGCTTCATGCTCCGTAATAGGAAGGAACTCAATATGGAACACATCATTCACACGGCGGAAGCTTTTTATTGTCACCTGGTTGTCCACCAATTCATGAAGTGAGTTTTCCACTTTCGTTAAAGCATCCTTTTTTCTTGTAGGTAATCGTAGGCGTCTAGTAAAAAAGGCGAGAGGATAGGCAATACCTTTCTTTCGATCAATGGAGTCATCAAGAAGGGAGTTTTTCGCAAATCGCTCTTTTTGCAGAATGAATACAATATTCTCAGATAGTTCAAGCTGGAAATTCTGGATTTTATCACTATAGATTTTCGTCACTTGATTGTCGATATACCGTTGATGCATGAATTCATTTATTTTTATTTCGGCTTTTGTTTCTGCTTCATCTAAATAAGTAATATGGTCAAAAAGGTCAAATATATACTTTTTGCCGTCATCGGCCTTAATGTCAAAGCTAAGATGCTTTAGTTTTTCAAGACGTTCTCTTATTCGTTTATATTCCTTAACACCTCTTGAGGAATACATGTTTTTAACAATGTCGCCAATATCGACATAGATTTTTTGTTTTTCCACAAATTCATAGTCTCTTCTGGAAAGAATAAAGTTAAATATCTCGTAATCCATCGGAGTCAAAGCGATTGAATTTTTTTCTTCAATCAAGGTTTTGCCAAGAAGTGTCCGGATAGACAAGTTGCCATCTTCATAGATTTCAGCAGTTACACTATTTTCAACAGCTAGATCCTCGTGAAAATCCATGAATTTGGTTCTGCCTGTTTTTCCTGGCAGGGGAAGCTCGCTGAAAAGATCATTCACTTCTTTAACAATTCGGTTAAAATCACCGCCGAACTCTTCAATTACAAGGCTTGTTACGGTTATGATGGAGTCGATCTTCAAAGTGTTTTTTATTTGGTTTTTGGTTTTGTCTTTAATATATTTATAATCTGACAAGAGCTTTGTATCATCATTGACCCATTTATCGACTTCGCTTAAGCGATCAGCAATTAAGTCCTTGATATCTGTAACATGGTAATTATTTGCTAAGTCAATAAATCCTTTCTCAATTCCTTCACGGATGAATTTTACTTCAGCCATCAATTCCTTTGGATTTTTGCTTGTTTTGTTTATGCTTTTAATTAGAGCAGAATGCCAGTTTTTCTTCGTTCGTTTGAACTTATCTCGATAATAGAGAGAGCGCAGCTCTTTTAAGTTCCTTTGCCTGCCGGTTTCTGGCTCAATTAGTTCTTCAAAAAAGATGACAGCTAAAAATTCTCTAACATCATCGCCTATTTTGCTGTTATATAAATCCAGAAAGGATGTTCCCAAACGTTCAAGTGTTGCGTCTACTAGATAGTTTTTTGGTAAGGCCAATAATACCAACTCCTTTGTTGCTCCCATAGCTCTATTATAAACCGCAATGTTTGCTTGCCTCCATTTAAATTAAAGATAATGTGTCAGATCCTTGTTGTGTAAATGATATAAAAAATGAAATAGTTATAGGGAAGTACATTCCCTGCAAAAAAACACAGGCATACCATAGTCTAACCCATTTTATTATACACAAAAATTATGAATGGGCTCAAGGGTAGAAATATAACACAAAAACTTACCTTGCTTAGGTGTATTTTTCATTTTTACCTCTTGAACCTCCAGTAACGTCAGGATTTATAATAGAAACATACTAATTATGGGAGGTATGTAAATGAAAGGAAAAGAAAGCTTTGCAATCGGAGAAATTTCAGCTAAATCTGGTATATCTATTCGCACCTTACATTATTATGATGAGATTGGCTTATTGAAGCCAGAAAAACATCCTATATCTGGACATCGTATATATAAAAATCAAGATATTATCACGCTCCAAAAGATTACAAGCTTGAAATTTTTAGGTTATAGCTTAGAGAAAATCGCCAATTTATTAGGGGAAGAAAGTTTTACTGTTAGTTTAAATGATACTTTGCAGCTTCATTTACAAGTGCTGGAGGAAGAGAAGGAAAAAGTGGAGCAGTCCATACATGCCATAAAAAGAGTTGTCTCCTTAATGGAGATGGAGGCTGAAATTGACAGCAGCGTTTTATTTACCTTAATACATGCTATTAAAACAGAACCCCTTCAAAAAGAGTGGATGGCAAAAAATGAATTAGCAGATATAGGGGAAAAACTGTATCAAAAAACAGAGAAAGAAATACAGAATCTTGATAAAACTTATATTCAATTGGCAAAGGAATTAAAGCTACTCTATGGTAGACCGGTAAAGGACCCAGAAGTACAGAAAATGATCACATCCTATTTAGAAGCATCGTTTGCCTTTCTCGGGGAGGATATATTAGAAAATTTGGCTGAGGTTGATCTGGAAAACATAAATATTGATGAGCTTGAGGAGCTGACGCATTCTCCCTTTACAGAGGAGGAGGAAAAATGGCTGCATGAAGCCATCATTTATAATATGGGACTTGAAGATTAGACAGTTACAGAGGGGGCCATAAAAAAACAGTGGGAACTAAAAAATCCCACTGTTTTATGCTTTAACTTTATTTTTCACATCGAGTCTGAAGGTATAAATTTGGCTTGCGCCAACAAGGCGGAAGCCTTGGCCTTCATTATAGTCTAATTTTAAATCCTCGTTAATGTGACTGATTGTCATTTTATCTAGATATAGAACAATCCCATTGTCCTCGAATTTTGTATCCTCTTCTTTTTTATGATCGATAGCAAGGTCATAATTATAAGTATAGCTGCAGCCGCCGCTGAAAACACTTGTTAATTTGAATGCAGCATCCTCTGGCTGATCATATGAACGCAGTTTTTCAGCTGCTTTATCTGTAATTGTTAACTTCATCATAATCGCTCCTTCACCTGAGAAACATGTAATTGGATTATAAGAATAATTATAGTTCAACAGAACTGTTTAATAAATTATTCTGCCTGAATATGCTCTATATTAATTTTCCCAGTATTGAATCTTTAAAACATAATAAAGTGCCATAAAGAAGCGGGCTGAATTAATAATATGCTAAAATGAAGTGAATTTTAGGTTAGGAAGGGGAAAAATGAAAACGAGAATAACGGATTTACTGAAAATAGAGCGTCCAATCATTCAAGGTGGCTTAGCGTATTTAGGATATGCAGAGCTTGCTGCAGCAGTTTCAAATGCTGGCGGACTTGGTCAGATTACGGCAATGACACTAAACACACCAGAAAGACTGAAGGAAGAGATTCAAAAAGTAAGGAAGCTGACAGATAAGCCTTTTGGAGTCAATTTTGCGATTGGTTCTTATAATGGGGCTTATATGGAGCTTTTGGAAATGGCAATAGCAGAAAAAGTGAGAGTCATTTCCATCACAGGCGGTAATCCACAGCCTATTTTAGAGCGAATTAAAGGGGAAGGTATTTTATCCCTTGTACTTGTTTCAACTGTTAGACAAGCACTTAAAGCAGAGCTGCTTGGAGCGTCTGCTGTCATAGCAGTAGGGCAAGAAGGCGGGGGACATATTGGCAAGGATGATATTGGCACAATGGTTCTGATTCCACGAGTTGCAGAGTCTGTCTCAATCCCTGTTATTGCTAGCGGTGGAATTGGTGATGGTAGAGGTTTTCTCGCTGCATTAGCACTTGGTGCACAAGGAATTGAAATGGGAACCCGTTTTATAGCGACAGCTGAATGTGTCGACGCTATTCAAACATATAAAGCTGCACTTGTAGAAGGCACAGAGATGGACACTGTTGTTATAAAACGCACATTTGGTACTCCAGGAAGGGTTTTAAAATCAAATTATACGTTGGATATCATAGAGAAGGAAAGGCAAGGAGCCAAATATGAGGATTTAAAAGATAAGATAAGCGGTAAATCCAATTTGAAATTTATTTATGACGATGATCAAGTAAATGGATTTGCATGGGCTGGACAGGTAATGGGGCTAATTAATGATGTACCCACAGTTAGTCATTTAATGGATAAAATAATGAAGGATGCAACAGAAGGAGCGGTACGTCTTCAAAGTATATGTAAGGGATAAATGAGCCGACCCACATAGGCTGGCATAAAAGTATACAAAAGGGGATGCCATTATAAACTGGTACCCCCTTTATTGCTTCTTATTTAAGCTGATGTAGCACCTTGTCCACCGTCTATACGGTAATAAGAGCCGGAAATAAACGATGCATCCTCTGATGCCAAAAAGGCCATCAAGTTAGCGATTTCTTCTGCTGTAGCATAACGTTTCATTGGGACAGAAGCTTCAAATTGCTCTTTAGCATTATCTTCATTGCCTGGCATAGCATTTGTCTCAATAGATCGCATCATTTGCGTATCAACACCAGATGGAGCTACTGCATTTACACGAACATTGTATGGAGCACCTTCAAGTGCTGCTGTTTTCGTTAACCCAATAACACCGTGTTTTGATGCAACATAAAGTCCCATTCCTGGAGCTCCAAGAAGCCCGCCGTTTGAAGCAGTATTAACAATCGCACCGCTTTTCTGTTCATTCATTACCTTAAGTACATACTTGAGACCATAGAAAACACCTTTTAGATTAACATTTATTACCGCATCAAAATTTTCTGCTGTTTGATCCACTAGATTAGCAAATTTGCCGTTAATTCCAGCATTATTAATGAAAACATCAATTCGGCCATAATGTTCTTTTGTTGCTTCAACAAAGCTTTTTACATCTTCTTCAACTGCAACATTTCCTTCTAGCAAAAGAATATGATCACTAGTGACCTCTGCTGCAACCTTCGTTAAATTTTCTTTTTTTAAATCAACTAACGCAAGTTTTGCACCTTCATTAGCAAACTTTTTAGCAGCAGCGATACCTATACCCCCGGCAGCTCCTGTAATTAAAACAACTTTTCCTGAAAAACTCATCCCAAATCCCTCCAGAAAATAAAAAGTATTTTTTGATTATATGACATATCTTATTATAAAACTTTTCGCATTTCGAATCATTTATTTTGCCTAGAGCTTGTTCTCTTGCTTTCTATCTTTTATCACAAATACAAATAACTTAAACAAAAAATATTGCATTCATTGACTGAATCTGATAATATCGTTTCAAAGCTAATGATTATGAAAATTCAAAGAGGTGGTTCGATATTTATTCATTTGATGAAAAAGGGGATTTGCTTCCTGAAGAAGTGGACACAATCAATCGAATCACTAATATTCCGATTGAGTCTTTAAACCTTGATGCGATAGCCGTCGTTACGAACATTTACCGTGTAGCACAAGGGTTGAGAAATAAAATGGAGCAGGAAGTGTTATCTGAATATGGCTTATCATGGACAGCATTTTCCATGCTTTATGATTTATGGGTATGGGAGTCTATAGAGACAAAGAAATTAGCCGAATCAAACGGTGTTTCAAAAGCAACGATAAGCAATATTACAAAAACACTCGAGAAAAAAGAGCTATGCTACAGGAAAAGTGACATGAGAGATAGAAGAATTACTTATGTTGCCATTACAGATAAAGGCAAGCAAGTGATGGAAGAACTGTATCCACGCTTTCATATTGGGGAAGTAGAGCTTGTTGCTGGTATGTCAGTGGATGAACAAAAATCTATGTCAGCATTGCTTAGAAATGTAATTCGCGAAAATAATTTTTAATATAGAAATGCAATGAAAGGAAACCCAGTAGTAGTTATCTCCCTGTTGACAGAGAGTCGATGGTTGGTGCAAATCGACACAAAGATAACACGAATTACATTCCTGGAGCTGTCTTTGTTTAAGCAAAGACCGGGCGAGCCGTTAATCGTTTGAGTGGAAGGACTAGTTTGTCCTTTAATAAGGGTGGTACCGCGTGCAAGAAACCACGTCCCTTTTTTGGGGATGTGGTTTTTTTATATTTTCATTTAGGAGGAATTTGAGATGGAGAAGTTAATGGAACAATTGACAGAGGAACAACGAATAGAAGTAAAGCGACAAATGACCCTTTATAGCCAAGGAGTGCAAGAGATTATTCCGACAGAAGAGCTTGAAAGGAAAGTAGCAAAGTCTATTTTGGAAGATAAGCCACTGAAAATTAAGCTGGGGCTTGATCCATCAGCACCAGATGTCCATTTGGGCCATACGGTGGTTCTTAATAAAATGAGACAATTCCAAGAAAATGGTCATACGATACAATTAATTATCGGAGATTTCACAGGGAAAATTGGAGATCCGACAGGCAAATCGGTTGCTAGAAAGCAATTAACAGATGAAGAGGTCAAGCATAATGCGAAAACGTATTTCGAACAATTCGCCAAAGTTATTGATATGGATAAGGTCGAGCTTCATTACAACTCGACATGGCTTTCTAAGCTAAACTTTGAGGATGTTATTCAACTCGCAGGAAAAATCACTGTAGCAAGATTATTGGAAAGAGATGATTTTGAAGAAAGAATGGCATTTAATAAACCTATTTCCTTACATGAATTTTTCTACCCGTTAATGCAGGGCTATGATTCAGTTGTCTTAAAATGTGATATTGAACTTGGTGGAACAGACCAGCACTTCAATATTTTAATGGGGAGACATTTTCAAGAGAAGTACGGAAGTGAAAAACAGGTAGCCCTGTTAATGCCATTATTAGAGGGGCTTGATGGTGTTGAAAAGATGTCCAAATCAAAGAAAAACTACATTGGCATCGATGAAAGCCCACAGGAAATGTACGGTAAAGCAATGTCTATTCCAGATGAATTGATGGCGAAATACTTTGAATTAATAACAGATCTGAAACCAGCTGAGATTAAAGAGTTAAAAGACCGATTAGAAGCAGGCACACTTCATCCGAGAGATGCAAAAATGCTCCTTGCCAAGACAATTGTAAGGATGTACCACGGAGTTGAGGCAGCAGAGAAAGCAGAACAGCATTTTATTTCTGTTTTCCAGAAGGGCACCATGCCAGAGGAAATTCCAGCAGTTCAATGGGAAGGAAATACAGAAATATCTCTCATTGATTTACTTGTGGAATTGAAATTATTAAGCTCTAAAAGTGAAGCTCGCAGAATGATTGAAAACAGAGGGGTCAAAATAAACGGAGTAAAGGCAACCGATACAAAACTTGAGGTGACGATAAGTAATGGTTTAATTCTTCAAGTTGGTAAACGTAAATTCGTAGAAATTAAAACAGTTTAGTGTGAAGGAAAGAGGTGTGATGTTAGATGCACTTCTTTCTTTTTTTTCTAAATGAAACATTATTTGTAAGAAATCGTCTAAAGGAATATAAAGAGGAGGGGAATTCAAAATGAGAAAAAGTCTCGTGTTGTCAGTAGCCTTTATCCTTTTCCTTTTAACAAGTTGTTATCAAAAGGACACAATCTCATCTAAACTTGCCATGGAAAAAGACGTTGAAAAAATTGCTGTTTCAAGGATAGAAGACAGTGGAAGTCTTGCTGAATTAAATGGTCAAGATGCTAAAAAGCTAATCGAAGTTATATCTCACCATGCAATAAAGCAAGAAGGCATCGTAAATATGTCGTCCCCAGAATATATGGTTAAGCTGTATACGAAAGCGGATGTTGAGCAAATATATTTTTGGATAGGGGAAACAGGAGAAACTAGCTCCTTGAGGTTAGAAGATGATACGCACACAATATTTACTGTTTCAGCAAAAGTAACAGCTACTTTAAATGATTTATTGGCAATAAGTTTAAATAGAAGTAATTAGGGGGAAAGTACTAAGAAATTATTTTGACTAACAGCTTTATTAGCTGTATTCTATATATGAATAGATGCTCATATAAACAAATATAAGATTCTCAATCAGGGTTGTTCGCTTATGTTATTAGAGATAAGCGGCATAATGTAATTAGGGGGGATTTAAAATGGGACATAATCACAGTCATAGCCATGGTCATAGTTCAAATAAGAAGGTACTGCTGCTCTCTTTTATCATTATTACGAGTTATATGCTTATTGAGGCTATAGGAGGCTTTATTACAAATAGTCTTGCACTTTTGTCCGATGCAGGCCATATGTTAAGCGACTCCATCTCTTTAGTGATTGCGCTCCTTGCCTTCCAGTTAGGTGAGAAGGCGGCAAGTTTTAACAATACGTATGGTTTTAAGCGCTTTGAAATTATCGCAGCTATGATTAATGGTGTGACATTGATACTCATTTCGCTATATATCATTTATGAGGCAATTGGCCGCTTTGCTAATCCTCCAGAGGTTGCAACAACAGGGATGCTGATAATCAGCATTATTGGATTATTGGTTAACGTGATTGTTGCCTGGATTATGCTGCGCGGCGGCGATACAGAGCATAACTTAAATATGAGAGGAGCCTTTCTCCATGTAATAAGTGACATGCTCGGGTCTGTCGGAGCAATTATAGCTGCCATTTTAATTATGGTGTTTGGATGGGGCTGGGCAGATCCCCTTGCCAGCGTTATCGTGGCTATCCTTATTTTGAGAAGCGGTTATTTCGTTATGAAGGATGCCCTGCATATATTGATGGAAGGAACACCACAGAACATAAATGTAAAGGAAGTCATTGAAATAATGGAAAAGGCAGAAGGAATACAAGGTATTCATGATTTGCATATTTGGTCCATTACGAGTGAGCTAAATGCCCTTTCCTGTCATGCTGTCGTGGCCAATGATTTAACAGTTGCCGAAAGTGAAAAAATACTGCGCCATCTAGAGCATGAACTCGAACATAAAGGCATTACACATATGACCATTCAATTGGAAACAGGCACTCATAATCATGAGAATACTATCCTTTGCCAGACGAAGACAAAGCAAGTGCATGCCCATCATCATCATTGATAAGAATGTAAAAGAGGCTGGGACAAAAGTATGTGAATCTATGTAAAAACCGAACTATTTAATCTACTAATGATTAAATAGTTCGGTTTTTTGGTTTATTTAGGTTTAATACAAATGATTAGAAATCTTAGTGTTAATCTACTAATGATTAAATAGTTCGGTTTTTTGGTTTATTTAGGTTTAATACAAATGATTAGAAATCTTAGTGGAGTGGAGGACACTCGACTACTAAGGGAAATAGAGGACGCTTTAGACCCCGCAGGCGAAGACGAGGAGGCTCAGCTTCCTCCCCGCGGAAAGCGCGAGGACGAGCGCGCAATGAACCGAACTAATTTTAAACCCATATTCTATTTAGTCACGTGCTTCATTTTTCCAATTTAGATGTAATTTTATTATTCGTGTTTAGAAAGGTTATCTTTTGTTTTGTCCCAGCCTCTTACTAATCCTAATACTCAGAAGTAATAATAGGAGTTCCAATTGTAACATCGACTTGATCTGTCGACTGACTAGTCGCTCTGTATGCAATATGAAGATTCATATATTCATTGTTCCCAATAGATAGTTTATTTTCCCATCTTTTCGTGTAAGCAGATAAGGAAATGAAGTTTTCTTCCTTTAGGCTTTGAACTTCCTCTCCTGAAAAGCTAGCCATAACTTTGGATGCTTCTATATACAAGGATTGATCTATATTGGCAGTTCCTTGAATAGTATAAAATACGGAATAATCCTCTATTTTTTGCTTATATAAGTTGTAAATGGCAGGCCATTTACTTTCATTCCACTTTCCTTTTATATCATATGTAATACTTAAATTGTATTTGTTGTTTTGAGAGTAAATAGTAATTAAAACCTTTTCTTCTTTCAATCCTAATTTAGATGACTTCTTTTGTCCTTCAATCTTATAATAACCTTTCTCTGCTTGCTCTTTAGACCATGTAAATTCTTTTTCCGTTTCCATATAAACTGCTACTGCTTTATCAAGGTCGCTCATCTTCGTAAATTGTTTAATTGGTTCTTTAATATACATAGACCATGTGTTAACTTGGATATTGTTTTGAACAGCGATTTTTGTTATTTGACTTAATTCATTATCCTCATAAAAAGCCTTTGTTTCTTTTGTTGTTATCGTAACTAATAGTAAAAAGCATATAACCATTAATATTGTTTTTTTCATCGTCTCAACTCTCCCTTATAAAAGAAGGATAACCATATGGGAGAGTATTTATACTAGATTAATATATTATATATAAAAGGCTGTCAAGGAAGTCCTGACAGCCTGAAACTAGTACAGTTTATTTATTTGAGTTTGGTATTTTCCTTGCTACACCTGTTTCAACAGCGGCGTTGACAACTGCATCGCGAATTTTATCTACTACTTTATTGTTGAATACAGAAGGGATAATATAGGATTCGCTTAATTCCTCGTCAGAGACGGTCGAAGCAATTGCTTCTGCGGCAGCTAATTTCATCGCTTCATTTATTTCACTTGCCCGGCAATCTAATGCACCGCGGAAAATGCCTGGAAAGCAGAGCACATTATTGATTTGGTTAGGGTAATCGGAGCGTCCTGTTGCCATTACTCGTACATGAGGGGATGCCAAGTCAGGATCAATTTCAGGAACTGGATTTGCCATAGCAAAAACAATGGCATCTGTTGCCATTTTCTGGACATCCTCCACCTTTAAAGTACCTGGGGCAGAAACACCAATAAATACATCGGCTTCACCTATTACGTCTGAAAGGCTGCCTTGGAGGTTCTCTGGATTAGTCATTTCTGCATACGCCTGCCAATGTGGGTTACTGTATGAGCCGCCGCGATAAATGGCACCATTTCGATCAACACCGATTACATTCTTGACACCTGCTGCTAAAAGGATTTTCGTGCAGGCAATTCCTGCTGCTCCAATTCCATTAATGACAACTTTAATATCTTTGACGTTTTTTTGGACGATTTTCAAAGCATTAAGCAAACCGGCATAAATGGCCACAGCTGTTCCGTGCTGGTCATCATGGAATACAGGGATATTCAATTCACTCTTCAGTCGCTGTTCTATTTCAAAGCAGCGGGGAGAGGCAATGTCTTCAAGATTTATTCCTCCAAATGTAGGGGAAATCGATTTGACAATGCGAATGATTTCCTCTGTATCCTTTGTATCAAGGCAAATCGGAAATGCATCGACATTTGCCAACTGCTTAAACAGCATTGCTTTCCCTTCCATAACTGGCATGGCCGCTTCTGGACCAATATCACCAAGTCCAAGCACTGCTGTTCCATCCGTGACAATCGCTACCGTATTGCTTTTCATGGTGAGAGAATAAACCTTGCTTGGGTCGGCATGTATCGCTTCACTGATGGCAGCGACTCCAGGTGTATAAACCCTTGACAGGTCATCACGGTTTTTAATCCGAACCTTTGGCTTCATTTCAATCTTGCCGCCTAAGTGAAGAAGGAAAGTACTATCAGATACATTGACAACTTTAACTCCAGCCAATTTGGAAATGGCACTCACTACCTGTTGTCCATGATTGTTATTGTGAACACGGACGGTTATATCACGAACCGTACTGGTTTTGCTAGATGATATAACGTCAAGCCCAATAATATCTCCAGCTTCATCTCCGATTACATTTACGATTTCCCCTAAAGAAATGATATTAGTCTCCAATTGTATGCGAATAATAATATTCATGCTAGCTCCGCTCGGTATCGACATCAAATCCACTCCCATTAAGTATTAGGTGTTATAAGCCAAACATTGGAAACAGGCAATAGCAGAAGTAATCAATAGAGTGTGTTTGTTCCAGCAATAAGGCTTTACATAAAAAAGCTGCTTATCAAACCAGTTCGTAAATCAGCTCCCTTCCAAACAATCCTTTTGCTAAAAAAATAGCAAAGAGTCTTTCTAGCTATGAAATAGAAGCTAAAAATAAGAACGAGAAATTTAACTGTACACTTCATTAAAAATAATAATGTAAGCGCTTAAAAAACGCAAATAATATTCCTATAAAGAAGGTGATAAGTATGTCTATAAAATTATTAAAATGGAAAAATAGTACTTAGCACCAAACGATAATTCGATAAGGGGTAGTTTGTGCTGGGATACTTTTTGTGGCTGGACCATAAAGAACGATAAGATTGCGGTTTATCGGCAGCTTGGAAAAGGGCTGGCCATTTTTCAAAAGTATTAGGGTGCTTGGTGATAAATTTAGTTTCAGACTGCCATCACTGCTTACTAAATGACTATTAAAATAGTCAGCTTTAACATTTTGATAAGGAACCTCCTTAGCGATTGCCAATGCTTGATATTGTGGGGGATAAATAAGTGGAACAGGGGCATTTCCATCATAAAATCCTGTTACGCGATCGCCAGGCTGCACGATTAATTGATCTACAAAGAAGGTGGAGGGACTAATGATAAAATTAACAATACCGCCTGAACTGTCCTCTAATGCAAAGATTTTATAACAGCCATCATTTTCTCCAGTATGATAATCATCTATACTTCTGACTATGCCTTGATAGGAATAAAATTTAATCATGATTACTACCTCCATTTCATATAAAACTAATTGAAAAAACATTATACTTATGTGATGAAAAAACCTATATAGTTGCCTCAGAAGAAACAAATGTTTTCGTAAATTGAAAAATCGCTAGCTATACAAATATGGTAAATAGAACAAAAATATTTTTATGCGGAGAGCTGTCATTTTAGTACTGATTTGAACATTATTACAGGCTGGGATATACGACTAATAAACTGTCTTTAGAGACGGGGAATGTTTGGTCCACCTTATCCACCATTGTTAATGCTGTATGTGGCGTAATTAACAAAGAGTTACTCGTCATTTGTAAATATAACCTACCTTGCCAAACAGGAGGTTTTCCTTCAAGATAAAAAAGAGAAGCATATAAAAGGAAAAGGACGTTATGATGAAAAAAATATTATTACTACTGGCGATCGTTATCGCTGCTATCTGTCTTGTTGTTTATTTACAACAGGATGATACAGACACAGAAGAACAAGAAATAAAGGTAGCAGCAGCTAAACAGATACTTTATGTAGCAGAAGATGGGGACGACGAAAATGCCGGGACCATCGAAGAACCATTCAAGACATTGGAAAAGTCTAGTGAAGAAGCTACCCCTGGAACTACTGTGTATATACGGGAAGGAACCTATTATGAGGCTTTAAATGTGAACCATAGTGGAACGAAAGCAGACCCAATTACTTTTGAAGCTTATAAGGGGGAAAAAGTTATTATTAGTGGTGAAAATATGGAGGATGCAGAGGAGGACACTGCTCTCGCATCTATTATCGATAAAAGCTATATAACTATAAAAGGTCTAATGTTTTCAGACTTATCTACGAGGCTAGCAGATGAAACGGTCATGGGAATATATGTTGCAGGAAACAGTAGCCATATTACGATTAAAGATAATACGGTCCGAAATATTAAAACACTTCATGATGATGGAAATGGTCATGGAATTGCCTTTTATGCGACAAAAGCTATGAAAGACATAAGGATAGAAAATAATCTTGTTGAAGACTTAAAGCTTGGAGCGAGCGAAGCGCTTGTTTTAAACGGAAATATTGATGGATTTGTAATTTCGCATAATACTGTCCGCAACAATGACAATATTGGAATTGATATGATTGGATATGAGGGCACAAGTAAAGAGAATGATTATGTCCGAAATGGAACGGTTGATCACAATATTGTGTACAACAATACATCATTTGGAAACCCTGCTTATGGAGAGGACTACAGTGCAGGGGGGATTTATATTGATGGTGGCAGGGATATTGCGATAGACCAAAATACTATCTACAATAATGACCTTGGGATTGAAGCAACGTCTGAACATCTTAAGAAATATGCCATTAATATTGATATTACCAATAATACTGTATATGAAAATAATTATACGGGGATTTCTATTGGTGGGTATGATACGGATCGAGGAGGCACAAAGGACTCAACTATTTCTAAAAACATATTGTACAAAAATGATATCAAAGGACTGGATGGCGGACAATTAATGCTGCAGCATGATACGAGCGGCAATAAAATCGAAGAAAATATCCTTTCGTCAAGTGATAACGGAATATTCATTGTTAATTATTTCACTGCTAATACAAAAAATAGTCTCTCTAGTAATATCTATGATAAGGAAGAGGAGAAGGAGCCGCTTTGGGTTTGGAAAAATGAAGAATATACAAGCATTACTGACTTCCAAGAAGCAACAGATAGTGACAGTAATTCCAAGTATATAGATCCAGATTTTGTAGATGCAGAAAATGGTGATTTTACGCTTAACGCTGACTCTCCTGTGAAGGACATGATTGAATAAATCCTATTAAAGTTAATGCATAGTACTGTTATGCATTAGCTTTTTTTGTCAGTATATCAAGGTGCAACCATAGGTTGCGCCTTGATGCGCATAGAACTATCTTTACTTTTAAACTAATTTTCATAATATAAAAAGTGTAAAGGCAGGCGAACAAGAAGATGATTTTTGGTGAACGTTTGAAACAAGAACGGGAAAAAAAGGGGTGGTCTCAGCTAGATCTCTCAGAGAAGATTCATGTTAGCCGTCAGTCTGTTTCAAAATGGGAAACTGGCAAGAACTATCCCAGTATTGAAATAATCATTCATTTGAGTGATTTATTTGGTGTTACAATCGATGAAATGCTAAGGAGTGATAAAGAATTGAAGGACAAAGTGATTAATGATAGTAAGAAGCTCGCATATCCGAAATGGAAGGTATTCTTTGAGAGCATATTTACAATTGGTGTTCTGATGATAGTAGGAAAAATAATAATCATGCTGTTAAATCATTTTGGTTTGACAGACATTAGTTCAGAAGGGTTTCCAAAGGGAACTTCTTTCCTGCCATTAATTTTAATGCTTGTTGGCGGAATTGGAGCAGATCAGCTGAAAAATAAATATATAGATTAACTGGTTTAATGGTTCAATCTCTGAACAGACAACATCATTATTAGCTACCGAATTCGAAAGGATGGAAACAATCATTTTTCAACCAAATGTTGTGTTGGATAATGGGATATTGGAAAGAAGAAAGTAAATTTCGATTCATTTCAGAAACGCACATTAACAACCTAGGAGTAGGAGGTTGTATCATAAGTATTTAAGATTTGGTTAACTGAACTATTTTATCGATTATCGATGCCAGTTCAGTTTTTTTTGTGGTTCGGTTTGAATACAATAATTAAAAATCTTAGTGGAATGGAGCAAGACACTCGACTACTAAGGGAATAGAGACGATTTAGCCCAAAAGGAAAAGACACCATACCTCCTCGCGCAATGAAACGAACTTTTTTAATTATAATCCCAAGCGCCATTGTTACTAATGTTGTTTTCTTCCAGCCTCTAAAAATACATTATTACAGCATATGTCGGTAAATATAATATAAGAAGTAAATAACCAAAACGAAAACCGTAACGTTATACTGTACAGTTTTTGTAAAGCATGTTATCATTATATATAAATAATAATGTATAGAAAGGGTGAGTAATTTGGGGAGGCGTTATTGCGTATCGGAAAAGTGGCGGAATTAAGTGGTTTATCATCAAGGACAATTGATTACTATACTCAAATTGGGTTGCTGGAGGTACAGCGGTCTTCCTCTAATTACCGCCTATATCCAGTGGACGTTCTAGAAACACTGAAAAGAATTAAGATACTAAAACAGCAAAGGATGTCCATGGAGGAGATTAAGGAAGTGCTCCAATCAGATGTTTCAGGGGACATCGAACCGATTATTTGCGATGTACAGGATGAAATAAACTGCTTACAAAAAAAGCTGTCTCTTCTTGAAGAAAAACTTAAAAATGTACCACCAGAAGAAAAACTGAAGGTATATAAACGAATTGAACCAAAAATGACAGCAATTATGACGCTGTTAGCATTGTTATAACTATTTATTTACGGAGGTGAATCCCTCAACTTGAGGGAACTGATTGGACATAATTACTCTTACAAATCTGTTCATACTTGTAATCTTGATCGTACTTACGGCATTTTTCGTCGGCTCTGAGTTTGCGGTCGTTAAAATTCGAATGTCGCGAATCGATCAGCTGATTGCAGAAGGGAACAAAAAAGCAGTAATGGCAAAAAAAGTGGCCGGTAATCTCGATTATTACCTCTCAGCCTGTCAGCTAGGTATTACCGTGACAGCATTAGGACTTGGAGCACTCGGAAAACCTGCAATAGAACGTATTCTTTACCCGGTTTTTGATTTGTTGAATGTGCCTGGGTCTGTATCTTCAATCGCTTCCTATGCAATTGCGTTTATTCTGGTAACCTTCCTGCATGTTGTCGTCGGTGAAATGGCGCCTAAAACATTAGCAATTGAGTTTCCAGAGAAGCTGACATTGATGTTATCAGGACCGTTGTATTGGTTTGGTAAAATTATGTACCCATTCATTTGGGCATTAAACGGTGCGTCCGGGAGAATTCTGCGAATCTTTGGTGTAAAACCAGCAGGACATGAGCATGCCTACTCAGAAGAAGAGTTGAAGATAGTCATGGCACAAAGCTATCAAGGCGGAGAATTAAACGAGACAGAGCTAGAATATATGGAGAACGTCTTCGCCTTTGATGAGCGTGTTGCAAAGGATATTATGGTGCCGAGGACATCTTTAATTACATTGGATCAAGATATGAAAAGAGAAGATATCATTAAAGTATTGGATGAGTTTAATTATACACGTTATCCAGTAACAATAGATGGTGATAAAGACAATATCGTCGGAATGGTCAACATCAAAAAAATGTTATCCAATATGGCAACAGGTAGAAACCGTCAGCTCAAGGAATTTATCCGTGACTTACCAATTGTATTAGAAGTTACCCGAATTCAGGATATTTTGTATAAAATGCAAAAAGAAAGAATTCATATGGTATTGGTCATTGATGAGTACGGAGGTACATCTGGAATCTTGACAATGGAAGATATTCTGGAGGAACTCGTTGGCGAGATTAGGGACGAATTTGATGCAGATGAAGTGGAAGATATTCAAAGCATCGGAGAATATCGTTACCTAGTAAATGGCCGAGTATTACTGGAAGACTTGGAAGAGCAATTTGGCATCAGCTTTGATGAAAAGGAAACGATTGATACAATCGGAGGATGGATGCAGTTTCAGTTAGTGGATAATGTTCAGCTGGATGATCAAGTCGAATATGGAAAGTATGTATGGACAGTCACCGAAATGGATAATTATCAGATTAAACAAGTTGCATTGACACGTTTGGAATCAAGTGAGGATGCTATTGAGGTTCTTAACTAATCAGTTAATTAGCAAGAAAAACTTTATTAATAGGAGCGCATGAATTGGACGGATTTATAGTGTTAAATTTGTTTTTAGTAGCCGTATTTATCGGGTTGACTGCATTTTTTGTAGGTGCTGAGTTTGCGATATTGAAGGTAAGGATGTCACGGATCGATCAATTAATAGCAGAAGGTAATAAGAAGGCTTTGATAGCAAAAAAGGTTGCGCAAAATCTCGACTTTTACCTGTCTGCCTGTCAGCTGGGAATCACCATAACTGCACTAGTACTTGGTGCATTAGGCGAACCTACAGTAGAGAAAATGCTTCATCCTTTATTCGAAAGGTTTGATGTTCCAGAAGCTTTAGCAACAGTGCTGTCTTATGCGATTGCCTTATCAGTCGTTACATTTCTCCATGTGGTTCTTGGAGAGCTAGCACCTAAAACATTGGCAATTCAATATGCTGAAAGAATGACGCTTATGCTTGCGCCGCCATTATATTGGTTTGGTAAAATAACAAAGCCCTTCATAGCTGCTTTAAACGGCTCTTCCCGTGCTCTTCTTCGAATGTTCGGGGTAAAACCAGCTGGTCATGAATCAGTCCATTCTGAGGAAGAATTAAAGCTGATTGTCACACAAAGTTATGAAAGTGGCGAAATCAACAGAACAGAGCTGGAATACTTGGAAAATATCTTTGCTTTCGATGAGCGAATTTTGAAGGATATTATGATACCGAAAGAGCGAATTGTCTCTGTAGAAAAAGGCATGCCCTTTGCGGAATTAATTACAATTTTGGATGAGCATGAATACACAAGATATCCTGTTACTGAAAACGGAGTATTTATCGGGTTTATTAACACAAAAGAAATGCTGACAAATATTGTTGCAGGAAGAGAAATTAAGTTGGGGAAATTTATCCATAAACTACCAACCTTTATGGAGACAGCTCCTATTAAGGATGCTCTTTTGAAAATGCAGCAAAGCAGCACACATTTAGCAATTGTGAAAAATAACAACGGGCAAACAGTTGGTATTGTATCGATGGAAGATATTCTGGAAGAAATCGTCGGTGAAATCGGGGATGACCTGATGGATGCTGTACCGGCTAAATAAAAGGAAAGGGAGAGGGAATATGTTTCTTATCTATTTTTTGATAATCTTGATTGTTCCTATATTTGCACAGCTTCGAGTGAGAAGTGCATATAAGAAATACTCAAAAGTTAACACATCTTCACATATGTCTGGCAGAGAGGTTGCCAGAAGAATACTAGATTCAAATGGTTTGTATGATGTTTCAATTGAAGAAACAAGAGGAGTACTATCTGACCATTATGATCCACGTTCAAAGGTAGTTCGTCTATCTTCTGACAACTATCATGGTCATTCTGTGGCAGCAGCTGCAATTGCTGCCCATGAGGTAGGCCACGCTATTCAGGATCAGCAAGAATATGCCTTCCTGCGTTTCCGACATGCACTTGTTCCAGTTGCAAACATCGGCAGCAACTTCTCTTGGATTTTAATTTTGATCGGGATGTTTGCTGGCTTAAGCAACTTCGTATTACTGGGAATCGTATTTATGGCAGCAGCCGTACTATTTCAGTTTGTGACATTGCCAGTAGAGTTTAATGCCTCCAGCAGAGCCATGGACGAAGTAGTTGGCCTCGGAATTATACGCAATGACGAAGAAAGAGAAACAAAAAAAGTTCTAAACGCAGCAGCGTTAACATATGTAGCAGCAGCAGCTGTTGCTGTCCTTGAATTACTTCGTTTAATCCTTATATATACAGGAATGCAAAGAAGCGAAGATTAATAAGTGAAGCACCTATCCTTAACTGGATAGGTGCTTTTTTGTTATGTAACAAGAATTAGACGCAATATAAAGGGACGTAATTTTTGACTATAAAAATAATTATTAATTAATAACAGTGAATATGGTAGAATCTAATAAATATAAGATTGAATATTGAAAAAATTAAACAAGCAGAATGATTCCATTCGGAAAGGAAAGGCAATGAAGGATTTATCAAGTAAAATTCAAGGAATTAAAGCTGCTAAAGTTAGACAGATGTATGAGTTATCACAGGGTTTGGATGATGTAGTCAGCTTTGTAATAGGGGAACCTGAGTTTGACACGCCGAAAAACATTATCGATGCCGCGAAGAAGGCGATGGACAATGGAGAAACTCACTATACGCCAAATGCAGGTATATTTCCTTTACGCGTTGCAGTTAGCAAACATTTTCAAGAATTCGATAAGGTCAGCTACAATCCAGAGAATGAAATTTTTATCACAGTTGGTGGAATGCAGGGGTTATCTTTATCCTTGTTAATCCTCACAAATCCAGGTGATGAAGTGATTGTAAGTGATCCTTGTTATACGAATTACTTTGGCATGATTGAAATGAATAATGCTGTGCCTGTAACGGTTCCAGTATTTGAGGAGGAAGGCTTCAATTTCACAGAGGAGCGTCTGAGGAAGGCAATAACGCCTAAAACAAAGGCTATTATACTTAACTCTCCCTCGAATCCGACAGGTGCAGTCGCTAGCAGGGACACAATGGAAATGATTGCTCGGCTTGCGATTGAACATGATATATATGTCATTTTTGATGAGGTATATAAATATTTGACGTATGATGAGCCTTTCTTTAATATTGCAAGGATTTCAGGTATGAGAGATAGGACGATTATTATTGATTCCGTATCTAAATCCTTTGCAATGACAGGGTGGCGGGTTGGCTATTGTCTGGCTCCTAAACCAATCATTGCACAAATGCAAAAAATCCAAGAATTCATGTTATCCTGTGTGAACACACCAGCACAATATGCTGCGATAGAGGCATTAACAGGTCCAACAGATGCCTATACCTACATGAATGAGCAATATAAAGAGCGCAGAAGCATTATGGTGGAACGAATCAATCAGATTGATAAGATTTCGTGTCTTATGCCAAAGGGAGCGTTTTACGTATTCATGAATATAAAGGAAACTGGTTTAACCTCTGATGAATTCGCCCTTAAGCTTTTACACGAACAGCATGTAGTCGTTTCACCTGGTGACTGCTTTGGAACGATGGGAGAAGGATATGTGAGGCTCTCATATGCTTCTTCTGTTGATAATATCCATAAAGGCTTTGATAGGATTGCAAGATTTATTCAAGATTTAACTGCCAAAGTTTAATGCACTAAGCTAGGGACAATTTGAATTTGCTCCTAGCTTTTATTTATTTTTTGCTTGTTTATTGTTAAATTCGGCGAAACTATTAAAAAAGAAAAAAAGGAGAAGTGAAAATGTGCGGAAGATATTCCTTAATAAGTGAGCTAGCCTTTCTACAAGCTGAAATCGATTTCGAATTTTACGAGGAAATTTCACCAAGATACAATATATCACCAGGACAGGATATTCTTGCAGTAGGTTATAACAATGGACGCAGGGTTGGGAGTTATTTGCGATGGGGACTAGTCCCATTTTGGGCGAAGGATGAAAAAGTAGGCTTCAAGCTGATTAATGCTCGAATGGAAAGTATTGATGAAAAACCATCCTTCAGGCAAGCCTTTCAAAGTAGAAGATGTTTAATTGTTTCTGATGGATATTACGAATGGAAAAAGACAGAGGGCGGAAAAAGGCCTTTTCGGTTTGTTATGAAAGACAGAAAGCCATTTGCCTTTGCAGGATTATATGAGGTGTGGAAAAAAGAAGACGATACACAGTCGCTTGCGACATGCACTATTATTACCACGAACGCTAACGACATAACAAAGGATATTCATGACAGAATGCCAGTAATTTTAAAGAAGGAGGACTACAATCAGTGGCTTAATCCGAAGAATGTCGATTATAAACAACTAAAACAGCTACTCGTTCCATATGACACAGAAACAATGATAAAATATGAAGTTTCAACACTTGTTAACTCTTCCAAAAATGATGGTGAGATATTAACTGCTCCACTTAATAGTAAGTAAGCGCAAAAAAAATTACCTTTTAAGTAAAAAATACTAGGAGCATTTAAAGTAAAAGTCCTAAAAAGATTGACAATAATCGCAACAAACCGCTAAAGGTATAGGAATCTTTGCGATGAATTGATAAGGTAAGTTTGTCAGGGGAAGTATGAGATAAGCATTTGTAATAGAAGTGATAAAGTAGCTAGTAATCACTAATTCTCAGAAAGTCTGTTAAAGATTTGATTCCTGTTTTTAGCTTTGGAAATAGGAAGTATTTATAATGAAAAAGGACTAATTGCCAAAGGGTTTCTGGGAAAATAAAGGCATTGAGATTGTTAGCCTTTTGGGCGCTTTGCTGCGTTAAACAGACCGAGAAAAAACATAACTCTTAGCATACCCCTAAGTGCCTGGAAAAGGACGTTGTAAATGTTTTGTGACAACGGCTGTAAGAACGGTAGGTATAAAATTTTGTCTATAATAATGCTCTGTTTTACGAACGTTAAGTATAAGGCCTTAAAGGTTGGCAATTCCCAATAAGCAAAGGTTATAAATGCTTATCTCTCCATCCCCTTACACCCTTAATTATGTTTAGGAATTAGATCATGTCTTCCTCCTTTTAACAGTTTCCTATTTTGGGAGCTGTTTTTTT
>Ga0209463_1000633_pt1 | contig 24932 bp, 20 predicted proteins | sample AgamicMgSfrz_FD_187169 | JGI IMG/M metagenome (GOLD analysis project Ga0209463, IMG submission 187169) | Agave microbial communities from Guanajuato, Mexico - Mg.Sf.rz (SPAdes) (version 2) | ecosystem: Host-associated > Plants > Phyllosphere > Phylloplane/Leaf | place: Guanajuato, Mexico... | reverse complement strand
ACTGAAGCAGGCCAGGAGAAGAGCAACCTGGACGAGGGATGGAAGCTGCTGATGCTTAATCAGTTCCATGATATTATCCCGGGCACATCCATTCCGGAGGCATACGTTACGTCCACGGAAGAGTATACGAAGGTGTTTGAACTGGGCACATCAGCTCTGAACGACTCACTCGGCAACCTTACGCAGCGCATTGCAACCGATGGATGGGAAGGTGCACCGTATGCCCTATTTAACAGTCTGGGCTGGGAGCGCAGAGAAGTGGTGACCCTTAGCGGGGGCGCTGAACTAAGGGGCATGGCAGCGTTTGACCAGCAGGGTAACCGAATGGATTGTGATCTGGTGGAAAAGGAAGACGTAGTAACCATGTCTGTCGATATCCCATCCATCCCTGCGTTTGGTTACACCACGATATGGCTCCGTCCAGACAAGCAACCTGCTCCGGCTGTACTGAAGGATGACTCGTTCCCTTCCGTATGGGAGACCCCATTTTATAGGGTTGAATTCAACGATATCGGCGAGATTACCAGATGGTATGACAAAACGGTCCGACGGGAGTGGTTGAAGCCGGGCGACAAGGCGAATGAGCTGCAATTTTTCCACGACAAACCCACCTACTGGGATGCATGGGATATTGATCCCAGATTCGAATCTCAGCTTGCGGGCAAGGTGCAATTGGTCTCGAAGGAGGTTGTACAGCGAGGTGTAACCAAGGATGTACTGCGGTTTCACTGGAAGCTGAATGAATCTGACATCAGCCAGGATATCGTATTTTATCGTCATCAGCGCCGGGTGGATTTCCAAACGAAGGTTATCTGGAATGAGAGTCATAAGCTGCTCAAGGTTGCCTTCCCGGTTGATCTGGTGGCTGCCAAAGCAACGTATGAAATCCCGTTTGGTGCGCTGGAACGGCCGACACATAACAACACCAGCTGGGAACAGGCACAGTTTGAGGTCTGCGGGCATCGCTGGGCAGATGTCTCCGAGGGCAATAGCGGAGTAAGCCTGCTCAATGATTGCAAGTATGGATACGACATCAAGGATCGGACAATTCGCCTGTCTCTGTTGCGTGCTCCGAAGTGGCCGGATGAACATGCCGATCAGGGCGAACATGAATTTACGTATTCGTTATTGCCCCACCAGGGGGATTGGCGGGGAGCTGGGGTCGTTAGGCGGGCGATGGAGCTGAATCATCCGGTTCAGGTAGTTGCAGCAGGCCGGCATGCGGGCATTCTACCTGCGGAGCATGCCTGGATTGAGTATCAGAGCGAGCATGTCATCCTGGACACGGTTAAGGCCTCGGAAGATGGTACGGGAACGGTACTTCGTTTCTATGAATCGTCGGGTGGTCGGGAAACCGTACAGGTCCAGTGGAAGGCACAGAATGTGCAGGCATCCATCGTCAATCTGCTGGAGGATGAAATCGATCCGCTAACTTCTCAGGCAGGCGGATTCGAGCTAACGTTCAGGCCCTACGAGATCAAATCGGTGAAACTCTGCTTCATCAATTAGGAATTGGGCAGGCATAGCCTGGATAGCGTGGGACATACACGTAAGTAGATATGAAAAAAACTGCCGAATTCATGTGACGATGATTCATACTTTAGTTATGATGATGAAGAGTCGCTTCTCTACCATTTGCGATCTATGATTGGAGGAGGGCTCGGTCCGTTTCCTGTTTCGAAAATACCAACTCATGGGAGGGCATGGCATGACATTAACGAACAAGATTGGTGTAATCGTGGATAGCTTCGGCGTAGGTGTACGTGAAGGATTGAAAAAGGCCAAAGATGTGGGAGCAGAAGGGGTGCAAATCTATGCCGTCAAGGGAGAGATGGATCCTGAAAATCTGTCTCCGGCGGCACGCAAGGAGCTAAAAAGCTATATTGATTCCCTGGGTCTTGAAATTTCAGCCTTGGTCGGCGACCTAGGTGGGCATGGGTTTCAAGTGAAGGAAGATAACCTGTGGAAAGTGGAGAAATCCAAACGAATCGTGGATCTGGCACTTGATCTGGGTACCCATATTGTGACGACCCATATTGGCATTGTCCCGCATGACCCTGCCTCAGAGGTATACGCTACGCTGCACGCAGCATGTGAAGAGCTTGGTCAGTATGCAAAAAGTGCAGGCGCGTACTTTGCGATTGAGACAGGACCGGAGACGGCAGCTGATTTGAAAGGATTTCTCGATACCCTCTCAACGAACGGGGTTTCAGTCAATTTTGACCCGGCTAACATGGTGATGGTAACGGGTGATGACCCGGCTCAGGGTGTGCGTCTGCTGAAGGACTACATCGTACATACCCATGTGAAGGATGGTGTACGCCTGAAGGAAGTCGATCCAAGGGATGTATACGGGGCAGTGGGCTATGCGCCGATGGATCATGAGAAAATTGCCGAAATGGTATCCTCAGGAACCTTTTTCCGCGAGGTGCCGCTCGGAGAGGGTGGAGTGGATTTTGACAGCTATTTTGCTGCCCTTCAGGAGATTGGTTATACAGGGTACCTGACGATTGAGCGCGAAGTCGGCGATCAGCCTGAACAGGATATCCGCAAGGCGGTTGAATTTATCAAACAATACCGTTAGGGAGCTGAGAAGATGAAAGTGGGCCTGAGTACGTATAGCTTGTTGAACGATTTGAAGTCGGGCGAGATGACGGTTCTGGACGTGATCGACTGGATTGCGGCAAATGGCGGCGAGCATATGGAAATGGTCCCGTACGGCTACACGGTGGAAGATAACCCGGAGCTGGCTGATGCGATTCGGGAGCGTGCTGCTTCCGCAGGCATAGAGCTGTCCAATTACTCGATGCCAGCCAATTTTGTACAGGAGACGGAAGAGGCGTTTGAGGAAGAAATGGCCCGGGTCAAAAGGCATGTTGATGTGGTACACCGAATGGGTGTCAAACATATGCGTCATGACGTGACAGCCTTTACCTTGCCGAAGGAAAACATGACGATTGCCTGGTTTGAGCAGCATCTGCCGCTCATGGTTCGGGGAAGCCAGATCATCGCCGACTATGCCGCACAGTTTGGCATTACAACGACGATTGAGAATCACGGGTTCAGTGTACAGGCGAGCGATCGTGTCCAGCGGGTACTGCAGGCGGTGGACCGCCCCAATTTCAAAACCACACTGGATATCGGCAACTTCATGTGTGTGGATGAAAATCCGATAATTGGGGTCATGAAGAATTTGCCTTACGCCTCTCTGGTGCATTTCAAGGACTTTTATTTCCGTCCATATGATGAACATCCGGGCGGTGGTGATTGGTTCACCACAACGCATGGCAATTTTCTGCGCGGAGCCATCGTAGGGCATGGAGATATCCCGATCCGGAAAATTGTGAAGCTGATTAAGGATTTCGGTTACGACGGCAACATTACGGTGGAATTTGAAGGCATGGAAGAGTGCAAGTCTGCATCCCGAATCGCGATGGACAACCTGCGCCGGTTTTGGGAGGAAGCGTAAGCAATTATTCTATTTCATTGTCAGGGCCACTTTATATGGAAGTGGCTCTTTTGGCGCGTTTATTTGGCAATATTGATGCAATCCTGATTGCCGGGCATACTCTCGCAAAGCTAACATAAATTGGTTCTATGTAAGGATAAAGTTACGAGCATCACAAGTATGGTATACTTAATCTATTCAGCCTGGGAAAGTACTGGCTATGGATGGGAGAGATTGCTGATCTATGCAGGTATTCGAGGACTGGAATCAGAAGGTCAAGAAAACATTTAATGCGACAAACCCCGCGGTTGTACTGACGGTTTCGGAGGCAGGCAGTTTGCTCGGTTTATCCAAGGATCAAATGAAACTGTACGTGGACAAAAACAAATTAACCAAGGTGCCAATCATGCGAAGTGTACACCGGTATTTGTTGTTAGAGAGCGAGATTGCCGACATCGTCAAAACGAATAAATCCATATGATCCTGATATCAGCCATTTTACCGACATGTGTATCGGGAGAATGGTTGTTTTTTTGTCATCTGATGCAACAGCCCGGTCTAGATCAGGGGATAAGATCTGACCGGAGAGGGTATTGCTTTAAAGAAGGAAATACCTGCTTGTCAAAGGACAACCTGTCCTATATACTCATGTCGCAAGCGGCATGATGGTTAGTGAAAACATGAGCTTAAGGAGATGAAAAACGCATGGCGATTAGTTTGAATGTGTATCTTGTAACGGATGGAAACGGAAAGGAAGCAGTTGCGTTCTACAAAGAGGTTTTTAACGCAGAGGTGTTGGCAATTCAGACATTTGGTGAAGGTCCGTCAAGTCCGGATCACCCGATTCCCCCAGAAGCCAAGGATCGCATCATGCATGCTTCTCTGCAGATCGGGGGCTCTGTGCTCATGTTGTCGGATACGTTCCCGGGCATGCCACATGTCATTGGTAACAACATTAGTGTTACCGTGAATACGGATACCGCAGATGAAGCCAAACAAATTTTCAGCAAACTTGAAGATGGCGGAGAGGTGAAAATGCCGATCCAGGAGACGTTCTGGAGCCCAGCCTACGGCATGGTTACGGACAAGTACGGGGTTCAATTTCAAATTAGCTGTACTCCGGGCCAGGCGTAGCAATTTGCAATTTGTTTTCGATCTGTCCTTAATAAGAAAAGACCTCCACTGCCTGATTTCATCACGCGGGCTGGAGGTCTTTTTGGCTTAGATTTGCTTTTGAATCTTGGAAGGATTGTTGATCTTATAGGGTACCGGATTTCGAGTGAGCTTCTTCTTAATGATCTTTGCTTCAAAAGTAAGGACATCCCCAACTTCAAGCTCCAGCTTTTTCATCGTGGCACTGTGGCTGGACCAGGCTTCGCCAATATCAACGTGATCAGGCTCGGTGATCGCCACGCCTTCATAAACGATGACCTCATCATCATTGTCCGAGAAATGGTTCGGAACCGTTGTAAATTCCTTGACGACTGCAGTCATTTTCACTTTGCCTTCAGGCAGGTCAATTTTGACCGATTTTGCCTTGCTTGCCGTCTTCGCCTTCGGTTTCGCTTCACTGCTTGTCCCGTCTTGTGGGCCAACATATTCCTCAACGAGTCCATCCGGATCTCCTTTCAATCCGGAATGGCTTCCCTCGGCATCGATGTCCATGTCATTCAGATCGGATGGAATATCGTCCGAATCGGATATTGTATCCACGGCGACTGAAGCAGTGACCGCATGAGCTGTGTCCTCTGTTTGGGATGCGTTCAATGGCTCATTGGCCTTATCCGTTTCTGCTCCCGTCACGGGTCTCACATTGTAGCTCGACGCTTGCATCTCTTTCAGATAAGAGGGATGAATGCAGTGTTTCTGTTCATTATCCAGCTGGATGACTGCTGCCATATGATCCACATAACCAACGATGGTACAGGGCATGTTCAGTCCGTTTCCTTTATAGTAGAACGTTTTGAGCTTGGTTGCTTTACCCGAAAGCAGGCCCCACTCCTGGCACTTTTCGATGAGTTCCTCATCGTTTTCCAGGGGAATGTAATGCTGGGGCTCTATCATAAAAGCATATGTCATTTCGTGATTCCGCCTTTCCAATTGTTTCTCCATTCATCGTTTCCAATTTACAATCAGTGTATCACAAGTATATACCCGGAGATGCATTTTATAAAAGTCGACCAAAGCACGCCTATGGTATAATTTTAGGAGAATACAGAACAGGAAACTTGTTACTGAACCTTAATATACATATCCTCTGAAAGGATGATCACAATGGAGAAAAAAGTGAATCCCCAAGCCCTATGGCTTGGGCTGGGCTTAGCACTCGGAGTGAGTATTGGTACGGCAACCGATCAGCTTGCGCTCGGTATTGCTTTTGGCATGGCCCTTGGAGTCGTGATTGGGTCAGTGGTAAGCAAACGGGCGGCCGTCGGGACGGAAGATATGCTGATGGAGCATGTCCGTGAACTCCGCAGACAGGAAGACTGGGAAGAGGCACTTCAACGTTCGGAAGATCATCCTGTACTCATTCTGAAGCACAGCACCACTTGTCCGATCAGCGCGAGGGCGTACAGAGAGTTTATGGCGTTTGTGGGCTCCACTGCGTCAGATCCCAAACAGCAGATGGACTATCATATCGTCAAAGTCATCGAGAATCGGCCGCTTTCCCGCCGGATTGCGGAGGAAACAGAAGTGCATCATGAATCACCGCAGGTGCTGCTCCTGGATCAAGGGCAGGTCATCAAGCACACATCTCACGGCAAAATCACAAAGAAGAGACTGCTGCAATGGGCACAGAATCCGTTTGGATAAAGATCAAATTACCGATAGACCCGTTTTCTTTCAGCCAATGGCGAAGGAGCGGGTCTATTTTTACGTCTTTTTTACACCCTGGCAGGGATTCTTTACCCCCTTTTTACAGCGTTACGGTATAAGATTTTACACGTAGCAGGTTGATAGAACGGTAGAGAGAGGGAGGAAGGGCGTATGGTGAATGATGCTGCGATGATCGGATTGGTTGCGCTGTTGTTCGTGGTGTTCTGGGGTTTCATTAAATTTTGCGAGAAAGCCTAGGGCTCATAGCCAGAGAGGGGAAGATGCATGTGACCGTTATAGGATTGATTGTGCTGGCACTCATGGTCTATCTGGGCTATGTGCTGGTGAAACCGGAGAAATTCTGAATGCTTTGGATCGCAGATTAGGGAGGAACTATGGATATGGGTAGCGGTTTATTACAAGTGGCGGTCACGCTGCTGATCATCATCCTGCTGGTGAAACCGGTGGGTAGTTATCTGGTCAAGGTATTCGATGGAAAGCGGACAGGACTGGACCGGATCTTCGGTGGACCTGAACGACTGCTCTATCGATTAATGGGGGTTCGGGAGAATGAGTCGATGGGCTGGAAAAAATACCTTTCAGCCGTGCTCATTTCCAACTTTGTCATGTTGATTTTGATGTTTCTGGTGCTGCGGCTGCAGCAGTTTCTGCCGCTCAACCCGGATGGCATCAGCAACATGCCTGCAGCGCAGGCGTTTAATACAGCAGCATCCTTCATGACCAATACCAACTGGCAGTCGTATACGGGCGAGAATGCCCTATCGTATCTGTCACAGATGCTGGCCGTGACCTTCCCGATGTTTACATCGGCGGCAACGGGCTTCGCCGTGGCGATTGCGTTCATCCGCGGACTGGTTGGCCGGAGGGATGAACTGGGGAACTTCTATGTCGACCTGGTACGGTCGATTACAAGGATTTTTTTGCCGCTGAGCTTCATTGTAGCGTTATTTCTGGTCTTTCAAGGTGTGCCGCAGACGCTGGCGGGAGCGGTGCACGCGACTACGCTGGAAGGTGCAGAGCAGACGATTACTCGTGGACTGGTAGCTTCGCTGGAATCGATCAAACACATTGGTACGAATGGCGGCGGCTGGTTCGGAACCAATGCGGCCCATCCATTTGAGAATCCAACCGCGCTGGCGAATTTGGTCCACATTGTCTGCATGATGCTGCTGCCCACTGCACTGGTATATGCCTTCGGCCTGATGGTAAACAACCGGAAGCAAGGCTGGGCGTTATTTGCAGCGATGAGTTTTCTGTTCCTCGTGATGCTCACGACCGTATTTGTATCGGAATACCGCGGTGTACCTGCGCTGGATGCCGCAGGCATTCAAGGTAACATGGAGGGAAAAGAGGTCAGGTTCGGGATATCCGAATCGGCGCTATTTACGGCAGTCACCACGGCTGCGACAACGGGATCGGTCAACAACATGCATGAGTCGCTCACGCCACTCGGCGGAATGGTAGCTCTAGCCGAAATGATGCTTAATAACGTATTTGGCGGTAAAGGGGTAGGCTTGCTAAACGGATTGCTGTACGTCATTCTGGCGGTGTTTATTTCCGGGCTGATGGTAGGACGGACACCTGAATTTCTGGGAAAAAAAATTGAGGGAAAAGAAGTAAAGCTCGCATCCATTGCGCTGCTGATTCATCCCTTGATCATTTTGGCTCCTACTGCGCTGGCGCTTATGCGTCCGGAGTCGGTAGCCTCGATCTCCAATTCAGGCATGCATGGCCTGACGGAAGTGCTGTATGCTTTTGCATCGGGAGCTGCCAATAACGGGTCCGCCTTTGCCGGACTGAATGCCAATACGGACTTTTACAATATCACCATTGGTGTGGTGATGCTCCTGGGAAGGTACATTTCAATGATTGCCATGCTCGCGATTGCAGGATCACTGGCAACAAAGCGTGTTGTTCCGGTAACAACGGGTACACTACGCACGCATACGCCTCTATTTGCAGGGATTCTGGTGATGATGATTGTTGTGGTCGGAGCGCTCACCTTTTTTCCATCACTGGCGCTAGGACCGATCGCTGAGCATTTGGCGATGCTCCGGTAACGGAGGGAGAGTCTATCGAATGGAATACGGGAAGTACAGCAAGGACGTTAAGCATGGAGGTGCACGAGATTAATGGGTGCTATTGAGCGAAAGAAGGAACACATGGTGCAAGGAACAGGTACACATGCAATCACTGAAATGAACAAAGAATCTTATAAATCCAACAGTAAGGGTGGGGGGAAGGAGATGGGACCCCAGCATCAAGGTCCAGGCAACCGGAGATTAAGCGGGGACATCGTGCGGCAGGCGGCTCTGGATGCCTTTAAGAAACTTAATCCGGTAGTCATGATCAAAAATCCCGTCATGTTTATCGTGGAAGTCGGCACGTTCATCACATTGCTGTTATGTATCGATCCGGATCTTTTTGCTGCATCGGAAGCGGGACGAGGATATAACATTGCGGTGTTCCTGATCCTGTTGTTCACGCTGCTGTTTGCCAATTTTGCCGAAGCGCTGGCCGAAGGCCGGGGCAAAGCACAGGCAGACACGCTGCGCAAGACGAAGTCGGATACGACCGCCCGATTGGTGCAAAAGGATGGGACGATTCGGCAAGTATCATCGACTCAGTTGAAAAAGGGAGATATCGTCCGCGTGGAAGCGGGAGAACTGATCCCTACGGACGGCGAGATTATTGAAGGATTGGCCTCCATTGACGAATCGGCCATCACGGGTGAATCGGCTCCGGTCATCAAGGAAGCAGGCGGTGATTTTTCCTCCGTAACGGGAGGCACGCGGGTCACTTCCGACTATATCGTTATACGTGTACAGACGGATCCGGGAGAATCCTTCCTCGACCGGATGATCTCCCTGGTTGAAGGTGCACAGCGCCAGAAAACGCCAAACGAAATTGCGCTGACCACGCTCCTGGCCGTGTTAACCCTGATTTTCCTGATTGTCATTCTGACGATGGTACCGATGGCGAATTATCTGGGCATCCGGCTTGATTTGGCTACATTAATCGCCCTGCTCGTCTGCCTAATTCCCACAACGATTGGTGGTCTATTATCCGCCATCGGGATTGCGGGAATGGACCGGGTCACGCAGTTCAACGTGCTTGCCATGTCAGGGAAAGCGGTGGAAGCAGCAGGGGATATTGATACGCTGATTCTCGACAAGACCGGAACGATTACGTACGGAAATCGCATGGCCTCCGAGTTCATTCCCGTTCAGGGTGTGACCGTGCAGGAGATGACCCGGGCAGCGCTGCAGGCTTCGGTGCGTGACGAGACGCCGGAAGGTCGCTCCGTGGTAGAGCTTGCAGGCAAGCAGGGTGAGCGCTGGTTGGAGCAGGAATATGCAGATGCAGAGAATGTGGAATTTACCGCAGAGACTCGCATGTCTGGTCTCAATCTTGGCGGCAGAATGCAGATTCGCAAGGGCGCAGTCGATGCCATCAAGCGTCATATTGCCTCCCGGGGTGGACGAATTCCTGCTGATCTGGATGACATTGCTCATCGTATTGCCAAGGCTGGAGGCACCCCTCTTGCCGTTGCCATCGACGAACGGATCTACGGTGTGATCTACCTGAAAGACACGGTGAAGCCTGGTCTGAAGGAGAAGTTCGCCGAGATGCGATCCATGGGCATCAAAACGATCATGTGTACAGGCGACAATCCACTCACGGCAGCCACGATTGCGCTGGAAGCGGGCGTGGATGACTTTATTGCTGAAGCGAAGCCGGAAGACAAGATTGCCGCGATCAAAAAAGAGCAGCAGGCAGGCAAGCTCGTCGCCATGACCGGCGATGGCACCAATGATGCACCTGCCTTGGCGCAGGCCGATGTGGGCCTGGCGATGAATTCGGGGACCATGGCGGCCAAGGAAGCGGCCAACATGATTGACCTGGATTCCGACCCGACCAAGCTGCTGTCGGTGGTCTCCATTGGCAAGCAGCTGCTGATCACACGCGGAGCGCTGACCACGTTTTCGATATCGAATGATATTGCGAAATACTTTGCCATTATCCCGGCTATGTTTATTATCGCCATGCCGCAGCTTCAATCGCTGAATATTATGAATCTGGCTTCCCCGCAATCGGCTATTCTGTCGGCTTTGATTTTTAACGCAATCATCATTCCGCTGCTCATTCCGATTGCGATGAAGGGTGTGAAGTACCGGGCCATGTCAGCTGAGCGGCTGCTCGGGCGTAATGTGTTGATCTATGGCGTGGGTGGCGTGATTGTGCCCTTTATCGGGATTAAGCTGATTGACCTGATTCTTTCGGGGCTTCATCTGGTGTGACACTAACCCATATAAATTGGACTCCCTTTTACACGAAAACGGAGAGGGCAGAACAAATCTGGAGAAGCGAAGCGTTCGCCTAAAAGCTTTCTGCAAGAAAGCTACTTCGGAAGCCTAAGCTTATCCCCATATTTTCACCTTGTGAACTTTAATCAAAAAATCTGGGGGTAAGAGCGATCGGAAGGTTGTTCTGACTACGCAGTGCGATAGTGTAACAAATTGATTCAAATTGACAAATAACGAATTCAGGATGTGACTGATATGAAAACAATACTGCCCGCCATCCGCTTATCTGTCGTGCTTATGCTGATCTGCGGCGTCGTGTATCCGCTCGTGACGACTGCTGCGGCACAACTGCTTTTTCCCGCAGAAGCGAATGGAAGCCTCATTACCCAAAACGGGAAAGTGATCGGTTCATCCCTGCTGGCGCAGGAAGTGAAATCACCGGCCATGTTCCAGCCCCGGGCATCAAACGCGGGCTATGATCCGACGGCATCGGCAGGCTCCAATCGGGCTGTAGCTTCGGAGGAGTATATCGATGAGATGAAAGAAAAGATTGCGCAGCTTCGGCAGGAAAATCCGGCATTACAGACGATTCCTCCCGACCTGGTGACAGGTTCGGGATCAGGTCTGGATCCGGACCTTTCACCAGAAGCGGCGAAAGCACAGATCCCGCGAATTAGTCAGGCGACTGGCCTTAGTGAGCAGCAGCTCTTAGAACTTGTGGAAGCTCATGTTCAAGGGCGCCAGCTCGGCATATTCGGTGAGCCGCGTGTCAATGTGACTGCACTGAATCTGGCGCTGACAGCAGAGCTAAATTAGCTGCTGGAACGTATCAGAGCTCAAGGCAAAATCAACTTGCATTGTCTATCTATCGTTGGCCTTCTTCCGGATTTCGGAAGGGGCTTTCTCCATTTTTGAATGAATTGGAATGGAAAGGAGACATAAACGGATGGAGGAAAGCTTCAAGCGCAGATCACCCGAGGACATTCTGAAGATGATTACGAAGCTGCAGCAGGGCACGCTCACCATCTATATCGGCCCGGTCAGCGGTTCAGGCAAAACCTATCATATGTTAAGAGAGGGGAATACGCTGCGCCAGCAAGGCATTGACGTCGTGATCTGCGCGGTATCAACCATGCAAAGACCGGAAACAGTAGAACAGCTCGGCGAGCTCGAACGGATTCCAAGTATCCACTGGCGCCGTCAGAGAGATGGCATGGAGATGAAGGATCTGAACCTGGAGGCGCTGTTGGAGCGCAATCCGGAGGTGGTGCTGGTCGACGGGCTGGCGCATAGAAACCGGGAGGGAGCTCTTCATGCTACAAGGCTGGAGGATATTCAGTACCTGCTGAAACACAACATCAGTGTCATCACAACGGTGAACGTCTACGAGCTGGAAGGGTATACCCAGCTGGCCCGTAAACTCACAGGTGTTGCGGCAGAGCATACCGTTCCTGCGGGTACCCTTGAATTGGCCGACGAAGTGAAGCTGATTGATGTGACACCAGAAACGATTTTGACCCGGCTTGCTGAAGGGCATTTGAAGGGGCACACAGGAGAAGCTCTGTTTAGGCAGGGTAATCTGGGCATTCTACGGGAACTGGCGCTGAAACTCGTTGCCGAAGGAGTTAATGAATCACTGCGGGAACTCCGGGAAGAGATGGGCATTACCGTGACAACAGGCATCATGGAACGGGTGCTGGTGTCGACCCAATATCATTGGAATGGATCCATTTATATCCGCCGGGGGCAGCAGATTGCGAACAGATTGAATGGTGATTTATACGTGGTGACTTTTCGCGACATGAAGAAGGTATTGACCAAGGAAGCCACTGTATTTCGCCGGAACATGATCAAGCTGGTGGAGAAGTTTGGGGGAGCGTTCGAGGAATTGCCCATGACGCATCGCCGCACGATTTCATCCACCTTGGCACGTTATGCAGCCAGGCAGCAGATTACGCGTATTGTGATGGGGCACTCGCGCCATACCCGCTGGCAGGAGCTATGGCAAGGGTCAGTCATCAATTCGCTTCTCCACAGGCTGCAGGGGGTAGATCTGTTCCTGCTCGCAGACCGGACCGAACTAGATGGCGAACGGGTACTTCCAGCGAAACTGCCCGATACCCGCAGCACAACCTATCGCAGATTAAGCGATCAGGAAGTAGAGAAACAGATCGGCCAGATTCAGCGGGGCAAATTCAAAGTATACATCGGTGCAGCCCCAGGCGTAGGCAAAACCTATATGATGCTGAGGGAAGGCAACGATCTGCTCCGCAAAGGCATTGATGTCCGAATCGGCTTGCTGGAGACGCACAATCGGGCCGAGACCATGGAACAAATCGGACAGCTGCCTGTCATTCCACGGGATCGCCTTACCTACCAGGGAGTAGCATTGGAGGAAATGGACACAGAGGCCATTCTTCGCCTCAGCCCTGAAGTTGTGCTGGTGGATGAACTGGCCCATACCAATGTACCCGGAAGCCTGAGGAAAAAACGCTACGAAGACGTGCTTCATCTGCTGGATGCAGGCATCTCGGTAATCACGACGGTTAACGTGCAGCATCTGGAAAGCCTGAACGATGCTGTGGAGCATATTACGGGAATTCGGGTCCGGGAAACGGTACCGGATCAGATTCTGCAGATGGCCGATGAAGTGCAGTTGATCGATGTCGCTCCACAGGCCTTGCGGCAGCGCATGCGGGAAGGTAAAATCTATGCAGCAGCCAAGGTGGAGCAGGCACTTGCGAATTTCTTCCGCATCGGCAATCTGATTGCATTGCGGGAGCTTGCCCTGCGTGAACTGGCCGATGATGTGGACGAACGGCTGGAAGCGAAGGAGCGCAAAAGTGCGCTTCGGGGTCCTTGGCGAAGACAGGAAGCGGTCTTTGTCTGTGTAAGCAGTGACAAACATGCGGAGCGGTTAATTCGTCGTGGTTTCCGCACGGCCTATCGGTTGAAGGCAGTCTGGCATGTACATCATGTTCATGTAGGCAAGGCGATGAGTGACGAAGTGAAGTATCAGCTGGAGGCTCTGAAACAGCTAACCGTCAGGCTGGGTGGTGAATTTCATATTCATCACAGTCCGAATCTGAGGGAAGTTTCAAGCATTTTGGCAAGCAAGGCAGCAGAGGAAAAAGCAACGCAGCTGGTGGTCGGTCAAGCGAAAAGGCTCTGGTGGCTGAATGGCTATCGTGGTGCCGGATCGGTGGTCAACCGGCTGGTACGGCTGTCCAGACATATGGATGTATTAATAGTTGCAGATTACGATTATGCTCCAAGCGGGATGTGAAAAGTACTGTGCCTGAACGAAACGCAGAAGAGAAGGGAGCTCCCCGTTTGTACCGGGTTCCCAAATATGTATGGGTCACCATTGGTATCACCTTGTTAACCCCACTGCTTCATGTCATCGGCATGAGTAATGATCTGGTTAACGTCTCACTCATTTACCTGTTTCCCATTTTGGTGAGTGCCGTTTACTGGGGACTGGGCCCTGCAATCTACGCAGCAAGTCTTAGTGTAATCATGTTTGACTTCTTTTTTGTGCCTCCGAATCTCAGCTTTACCGTTGCGGATCTGCGATATATTTTTTCTTTTGTTGTGTATCTGGCAGTAGCCGTGTTAACCGCCACACTCTCCAGTCGCTTGCGTCAACAGCTGGAGATGGTGAGGCAGCGTGAAGCCACAACCAATTCATTGTATGCGCTAAGCCGCCAGATGACGGCTGTTGCAGATCTGGATACACTGCTCCATCATATTGCCAAGCAAGTATCACACACACTTGGTACCCAGGCTGCCGTATATTTGCCTGATACTCATGGTGAGCTGAAAGTAACGGCATCTGCTGATGAACAGGGAACCGCAGTTTGGGGTGGAGAGGAATCAGAGATCGCAATTGCCAAGTGGGTGTACAGGAATGGTGAAACTGCGGGAAAAGGTTCTTCCAGCCTGCGGGAGTCTTCCGGTCTCTACGTTCCCCTGCGTACGGAAGATCAGATACACGGCGTGCTTGCCGTCCGTATGGAGGCCAGTGATATTCAGGAGCAGCGGGAGCAGCTGCAATTGTTGGAGGCTTGTGGAGGGCTGTCGGCCAGTGCGATTGCTCGCGTCAAACTGGCAGAGGAAGCAAGAGTGGCACAGATGACCGCCGAATCAGAGCGCATTCGGACAGCGTTGCTGGACTCCGTATCCCATGAACTGCGGACGCCCTTAACGACTATTATTGGATCCGCTACAGGATTGATTGAGAATGACGCCATTTTTACCCCCGAGGATCGGAAAGAGTTGACGGGCAATATTCGGGATGGCGCCATGCGCATGAACCGGCTCGTAACCAATTTGCTGGGTATGGTGAAGCTGGAGAGCGGCATGCTGCAGCTGCGGAGAAAATGGTGTGACGTGGGGGACATGATCAGCGTGGTGTTAACGCAAGTAAGGGAATTCAGCAAGCATCGCAGCATTCGTGTGGATTTGCCTGATCAGCCGTTATTTATATGTGGAGATGAAGTGCTGCTGGAACAGGTACTGATCAATGTCGTCAGCAATGCCATTAAATACTCTCCTGACTATAGCGAGATAGTCATCACTTTTACGAGGGATGAGAGAAATGCCAAGCTGAACATCGTGGTAGCGGACACTGGCGTGGGTATTCCCGATGCCGACAGGGAGCGGATATTTGAGAAGTTTTACCGTTCAGAATCCTCCCGGCATATAACCGGCACAGGGCTAGGGCTGGCCATATGCAAAGGGATCGTTGAAGTTCACGGAGGAACGATTCGAGCAGAATCGAATCCGGGAGGCGGAACAAGAATGAGCATCTGTTTGCCCATGGAAGCGCCTGAAGCATTATTTCCCTATAGAGGACAAGGAGAGGTTGAGTAACATGACGGCATCGCAAGGGGCACGCATATTGGTTGTAGATGATGAACCACAAATTCGCAAACTGCTGAAAGTAACCCTGCAGGCTCATCAATTCGAGATTCATGAATGTGGAGATGGCGACGAGGCTGTCACTCAGGCGAGTATTGTTCATCCGGATCTGATTATACTCGATCTGGGACTGCCCGGGATGTCTGGGATGGACGTGCTGCATCGTGTCCGCGAATGGTCTCAGGTGCCCATCATTGTGCTGACGGCGAAGGAGCGCGAGGAAGACAAGATTGCAGCGCTTGACGGTGGGGCCGATGATTATGTAACGAAGCCGTTTGGCATGGGTGAACTGGTTGCCCGCATTCGGGTTGCGCTCCGCCATGTGGCGAGGACAACGGATGAACCTGTGCTGCGTTTTGGGTCTCTCACTGTAGATCTGGCACAAAGGCAGGTGGAGCTGGACGGTTTGCCGATCAAATTAACACCAACGGAGTACGATATGCTCAAGGTTCTGGCCTCGAACGCCGGAAAAATCATTACCCAGCGCCAGCTGCTGCAGCAGGTGTGGGGCGGACATCATCACGAATCGGACAGTCACTATCTGCGTGTCTACGTGGGTCACCTGCGCAAAAAATTAAAGGAAGACCCTACGCAGCCACGATTCATTCAGACCGAGCCGGGAATAGGCTATCGCTTTTTGCTTCAGGATTAGATTGAAGAGGTAAAAGAGTTCCATTCAAAAAAGCGCCGGAGCCTCATGGATTTACAGAGGACTTCGGCGCTTTTCTGATCTTCAAGTGACTAATAACTTTCTATCGCTTTAGGATGAATACTTCGGCAGCCAATCACCATGAGCCTCGATGAGTTCATCGCACATGGCAACGATGTCATCAATGGACAGCTCGGCAGCGGTATGCGGATCCAGCATGGCCGCATGATAGATATGTTCCTTTTTGCCCGTCATAGCCGCTTCAATTGTTAGCAGCTGGGTATTGATGTTGGTGCGGTTCAGTGCCGCCAGCTGCGGAGGCAGGTCGCCGATGTAAGTTGGGCTGATTCCGGATCCGTCCACCAGACATGGAACCTCGACACAGGCCTCACGAGGCAGGTTGGTGATCAGACCGGTATTCATTACATTACCGCCGATTTTATACGGACGGTCCGTTTCCATCGCTTCCATGATGTGCGAAGCGTATTCACGGCTGCGGGTATGTTCAATATTTTCACTGGCAAACAGCTTCTCGCGCATTTCCTTCCATCCTTCAATCTGGTTCACGCAGCGTCGCGGATACTCATCCAGCGGGATATTGAAGCGTTCGATCAATTCCGGATAATTCCGTTTGATAAAGTACGGATGATACTCGGCATTATGCTCGGAAGACTCTGTTACGTAGTATCCAAAACGATTCATCAGCTCGAAACGCACCATATCATGATGCTGCTCCTTCTGCTTCTCCCTTGCCAGGCGTTTAATCTCCGGATACAGATCCTGACCATCTCTCGTCACTTCCAGCAGCCAGGCCATATGGTTGATACCTGCAACTTTTGCAACCACACCTTTCTGGTCCATTCCCAGCGCCTCAAACAGGTGAGGCACACAGACCTGCACGCTGTGGCACAGACCTACCGTTTTGATTCCTCCATGCACGTTCATGACATTGGTGAGTACGGCCATAGGATTGGTGTAGTTCAAGAACCACGCGTCAGGACACACTTCCTGCATGTCCCGGGCAAAGTCGAGCATGACCGGAATGGTACGCAAATTGCGGAAGATACCGCCAATGCCAAGGGTGTCAGCAATCGTCTGGCGCAGTCCGTATTTCTTCGGAATTTCAAAGTCCGTGATTGTACATGGGTCATATCCGCCCACTTGAATCGCGTTAATGACATATTTGGCACCGCGCAGCGCTTCTTTGCGGTCTGTATATTTTTTTACGGCACAACGGCTTCCAAGAGAACGGCCCATACTGGTCAACAGTCGCTCCGAATCATTCAGCCGTTCGGCATCGATATCATACAAAGCCAATTCAAAATCCTGCAGTGCTTCGGTCATCATAACGTCACCTAATACATTTTTGACAAATACGGTGCTGCCTGCACCGAGAAACGTAATTTTGTTCATCTCAAGTCCAGCCTCCCTGAATAATGGTGTACCCCAACTATAGGCCGATCCGGTTTATATAACTATGGTTCAACCTCTCTCATACATGGCATAATCCCATTTTCGGTATCGCTTTCAGCTGATATTTCCCTGGTTCACCTGTTATAATTTAAAATGAGAAGATAGATGCGGGGAAAGGGAAGGAGTGGGAGGATGACACCGATTGAGTTTAATGTGATGCCCATGGACTGGACACAGATGGAGCTGGTGCTGTTGTTTTTCGGCTGGCAAGCCTGCGATCCTTCTCATTATTGGGGTCCGGGGGTGCGAGATTCCTATGTGGTTCATTACATTCATAAGGGATGGGGAACGGTGTATATGGAGGATAAGGAATACCGGCTAACCCAGGGTCAGGGCTTCGTCATTCTCCCGGATACCATTATCCATTATGAGGCCGATGCGAAGGAGCCATGGACGTACTCCTGGTTCGGGTTTAAGGGCGTCCATGCCAAGACATTTATGCAGCGGGCAAACCTGAGTTCAGCGTATCCTGTATTTGAAGCCAGGGACCCAAAGGTGATGGATGGTTTGTATGCAGACATGGCTCAAGCTTCATCGCGTAATGGTGGAGATGTATTCAGCCAGAGTCTGCTGTATCGTTTAATTGCCGAACTGATCTCCTCCTCACCCGAAGAGGATAAGCCGCAGAGGCCCCTATCGACCAAGGATGAATACATCAGACAAGCTGTCCAGTTTATGGAGAACAGGTACAGCCAGAAGACCTCCATCCTTGATATTGCGCAGTCCGTGCGTCTGGATCGAACGTATCTGTCCGGTCTTTTTAAGGAGAAATACGGGAAGTCGCTGCAGGCGTTTTTTCTAGAATACCGGATGAATCGCGCAGCAGAGCTGCTGCAGAGTTCAACGCTTTCAATCAGCGAGGTTGCCCACTCGGTGGGGTATACCGATCCGCTGTTATTTTCCAAGATGTTCAAGCGAGTGACAGGAGTTTCCCCAAAAGGATCAAGAGAACGAGGTTAGCCTGCAGAGCTGTTTCAAATTTGAATAAAAAGTTTTGATCATTATCCGTGAGCCAGCTATACTGGTACAGAATGCAATTCAATTGAATATGTGGAACTAGGTGCTTTGCCCTCGGGTAGAAGCTTAATAGGGAAGACCGGTGTAATGCCGGCGCGGTCCCGCCACTGTAACAGAGGAGTCATGCAGCGTTATGCCACTGGTTTAGGCCGGGAAGGTGCTGCAATGATGGAGATTCTGGAGCCAGGAGACCTGCCTAGTTTAACAACACAGTAATGCCTACGGGAGATAGGAAGGTGTTTAGAGAGCATGATTTTTTCTGAAAATCTGTCTATTTAAGACGTCCTTATCCGGTATTTGCGGAGAGAGACGTCTTTTTTGATATGCATGGACAAGTCACAGTGCGGGGTAATTGGGAGAGGATGTCAGACATGTGAGCAGATATATCGTTAAAAGATTCATTCAACTGGCAGCCGTGTTATTCGGCATTTCGTTTCTGACATTTCTGCTGACCTACCTGTCTCCAGGGGACCCGGCAAGGCTTATGCTCATGTCTACCGGGGTCACTCCGTCGGACGAATTGGTTCAGCAGGTACGTGTCCAGCTGGGGCTGGATCAGCCGTTTTGGATCCGTTACGGAACCTGGCTTGGGCAGGTGGTTACCGGAGATTTGGGAACGTCTTATAAATACGACAGGCCTGTGCTCGACATCCTGTTGTCCAGGCTTCCAGCCACGCTTCGGCTAACAGGAAGTGCCCTGCTGCTGGTCATTCTGATTTCGTTTCCGCTGGGTATTCTGTCGGCGGTTTACAGGAACAACGCGCTGGATTATGTTATTCGCCTGTTTTCTTTTGCAGGGTTATCCATGCCCAGCTTTTGGCTGGGCATGCTGCTTATGCTGATATTTGGAGTACAGCTCAAGCTGCTGCCTGTCATGGGAAGTTCGGGCTGGAACAGCCTGATTTTGCCGGCATGCACACTGGCTTTACCACTGATCGCCCAATATATCAGGCAGATCCGTACGGTAATTCTGGAAGAGATGTCCCAGAACTATGTAACGGGGGCCAGAGCCAGAGGCGTGAAGGAGAGAGTCATTATGATGCAACATATTCTACCCAATATATTATTGCCCATCGTTACGCTCATGGGCATGTCGACTGGCGCCCTGCTCGGCGGGGCAGCCATTGTGGAAAGTTTGTTTGTATGGCCGGGTGTAGGACAGATGGCGGTCGATGCCATCTTTACAAGGGACTATCCCCTGATTCAGGGCTACGTCATCTGGATGGCAACGATCTATGTAGTGCTGAATCTGATCGTTGACCTGTGGACACATTTGCATGACCCGAGGATCAGACTGGACGTGGATGTATAAATGAGAGAATTTAAGCTTATTTTGACACAGCATCGGTGGTTTGCGTTTCTATTCTCACTGACCATTCTGTGGGTTATTCTCGCCATTGTTGCGCCGCTGCTCGCACCACATGATCCACTGGCAACAAATTTCGCCAAGGTACTGCAGCCAGCCAGTGACGAATACCCGCTAGGAACGGACCAGCTTGGACGATGTGTATTATCCCGTCTCTTGTACGGGGCAAGGACTTCGCTTCTGCTTACGTTCATGATGATCGGAATTGTGTTTGTGCTCGGCGTAGCCATTGGTGTAATCGCAGGTTTCGCTCGTGGTGTGACCGATACGGTGCTCATGCGGCTGTCCGATACGCTAATGGCTTTCCCGGGATTGATCTTCGCCATTGCGGTGGTGGGGATGCTGGGTCCAGGACTATTTAATACGGTTATCGCTCTCGCTGTTGTCTGGTGGGCGAAGTATGCACGACTGGCAAGAAGTCTGGTGATCTCGCTTCAGCAGAAGGAGTATGTCGCTGCGGCAGCCTTCAGCGGCGCGCGGAAGATTCAGATCATCACCAGAACCATCCTGCCCAACATGCTGTCTCCTCTCATCGTCATGGCAATGATGGATGTGGGCGGCATGATGTTATCCATCTCAGGGCTGTCCTTTTTGGGGCTGGGTGCCCAGCTTCCTGAACCGGAATGGGGGGCGATGCTGAATGAAGGCAGACGATATTTGCAGACAGCTCCGTGGCTGTTGATTTATCCGGGACTTGCAATTTTTTGCACGGTGATCATTTTTAATTTGCTGGGCGACAGTCTGAGGGATGTGCTGGATCCCAAGAAAAAGGCAGCTTAACAGGAGGAACGGGAATGAATTCGAGATATGGAAAAACGCTAACGCTTACCGTACTGTCATTATTGGTTTTATGTATTATCGCGGCATGTGGCCAAACCAAAACAAGTACCTCCACCTCATCATCTGGCGAAAAGGCGGCTGAGGCTGATAAAGGCAGTGCAGGTACACCGACTCATCTGAATGTAGCGCTATTCTGGCTTGGAAGTAATCTGGATCCGGCAGAGGAGTGGAACGGCTGGACCCTTACACGGGCAGCAATAGGAGAGACCCTGATTCAGTTTGACGAAAATATGAAATTGGTACCGAAAATTGCGGATAGCTGGGATCGTATTGATGATACGACATGGCATTTTCATATTCGGGACGGCGTAACGTTCCATAACGGAAATAAGGTTACTGCAGATGCGGTGAAGAAGTCTATTGAACGTTCCATGGAGCTGAATGAGAGAGGGCAATCGACCTTGCCGGTGGCTTCCATGACTGCAGAAGGCCAGGATCTCACCATCAAAACAACGGAGCCTTATGCCTCCCTGCTCGGCAATATTGCTGAACCCTTGTTTGTGATTGTGGATACGAATGCAGATACATCCCAATTCAAGAGTGAACCTATCGCCACAGGTCCATTTATGGTCACTGGCTATACCCCGGATCAGGAGATTCAGGTGAAAAAGTATGACGGATACTGGGACGGGGCAGCCGATGTGGATACCATTACATTCAAATATATCAAGGATGACAGCACGCGTGCCCTTGCACTGCAATCGGGTGAGATTGATGTAGCCAGCAACGTGGGACGAAGCAGCTTGGCATTATTCCAGGATCAGAGTCAATATACGATTGATGAAATCCCGAGCCTGCGTACGCAGTTTGTATGGTTTAATACACAAAATCCGCTGCTGAGTGAGCCGGACGTACGGCGTGCAATCTCGTACGGCATAGACCGCGAGATGTATGCAAACACACTGGTGGGTGGTCAGGCGGCTAAAGGACCGTTTACCTCGGCTCTGCCTTTTGGCTACGATCAGGTGAAGGGGTATGACTATGAACCGGAGACAGCCAAGAAGCTGTTGGATGAGGCTGGCTACAAGGATGCGGATGGGGACGGTATTCGGGAAAAAGACGGACAAAAGCTCACGCTTCAATTGATCCTCAATTCAGCTTACGAATCGGACTCCATTGTGGCTGCTGCGATGCAGTCCCAGCTTAAGGGAATTGGGATTAATCTGGAAATGACCTCTTACGAGGATCTGACCGATCATCAAAAAAGCGGGAACTACGATCTCGCTCTGACCAGTATTAATACAGGCATTACCGGAGATCCCCAGTATATTCTCGACTTCTATTTCAAAACGGGAGCGGAGTGGAACATCGGTGGATATAGCAATCCGAAGCTGGATGCGGTGATTCAGCAGCTGCATTCCGAATTCGATGTGGAGAAAAGATATGAACTGGCTGCCGAAGCTCAGCAGATGATCCTGGATGATGCGGCATACATGTTCATTACCTATACTCCAATTAACATTGTGAGCAAAAGTTCTGTGCAGGGTGCGACGATGTATCCGATTGACTTCTATCTCCTGGATCGCAATATCCAGGTTGGGCAATAATGAGCGCTTTATTGGGTGTAGATCGGCTTTCTGTAGCGTACAGGAGCGGTTCACCCGCACTGCAGAATGTATCGTTTGCAATGAATGCCGGGGAGATTGTCGGAATCGTGGGCGAAAGCGGAAGTGGTAAATCGACGCTGCTTCGAGCTTTGCTCGGTATGCTGCCAGACGGCGGCCAGTATACGGGTGGAGACGTTATTTTTCAGGGAAAATCAATATTGAGTTATTCGCAGAGGGATTGGGGCGGTATACGCGGCAGGCGGATGGCCATGGTTTTTCAGGATAGCGGTTCGTATCTGAATCCCATTCGCCAAGTAGGAAGTCAGTACATTGAGGCGATCCGTACACATTATGAACTATCGAAAAAAGCTGCCTATGTCATGGCGGTGGACATGCTCTCACAGATGGGATTGGATGACCCCGAGCGGATGATGAATATGTACCCCGGCCAGCTTAGCGGAGGCATGAAGCAGCGAACGGCGATTGCCATGGCGGTAACGATGGAGCCAGAATTGCTGCTTGCCGATGAACCGACCAGTGCGCTGGATGTAACCACTCAGGTTGAAGTGATCAAGCGATTGACCAACCTTCGGGCAAGGCAGGGAACGGGGATAATCATTGTGACGCATAATATTGCGGTTGCAGCCCATATGGCAGACCACATCGGTGTGATGCAGAACGGGTCTTTGGTTGAGTTTGGCCCAACTTCAAGAATCATTACAAGTCCTCGTCATGAATATACCTGCCGATTGCTGGATGCAGTACCTGAACTGGAGGGGAATACCGATGGGAAATGATAGGACGCCTGTGCTGGAACTGAGGAACTTGAGTAAAACCTACGAATCCAAGGGGAAGGGGCCTCACCCGGCATTGCAATCTATTAATTTGAAGCTGTATCCGGGAGAATGTCTGGGAATTGTAGGTGAGAGCGGAAGTGGCAAGAGCACCTTGGCCAAATGTGTAACTCATCTGGAAAAGGCAACCTCCGGGCAGATTATCTATCGTCAGGAGGATATTACCCGGATAAAAGGAGAGGCTCTGCGGCTGCAGCGCAAACAGATTCAGATGGTTTTCCAGGAACCTTCAGCAATCTTTAATCCCCGCATGAGGATGGGAGCGTTTATCCTTGAGCCTTTATTGAACTATAAACTGATCAAACGCAAGCAGGCTGATAAGGAGATTCACCGTTTACTGGAGCTGGTGGGATTGCCTGCTGCTATGGCTGACAAGTATCCACACGAAATCAGTGGCGGGGAGCAGCAGCGAGTGGTTATTGCCCGGGCGATCGGGGTGCAGCCGGATGTAATCATATTCGATGAGGCTACTTCGGCACTGGATGTTTCCATTCAGCAGCAAATTCTGGACCTGTTGGTGCAGTTGCGTGAGGAGACAGGCATTTCATGTATCTTCATATCGCATGATCTGGCCGTGGTGCAGCAGGTTAGCGATCGCACTGCGGTTATGTACAAGGGTGAGGTCATTGAGGTGTTGGAGAGTGAACAGCTGACTCGTGCAGCCAGTCATCCCTATACGCGAAACCTGATGGCTTCGGTGTTGTCGGTGAGAGAGATCAAGGATCAGATGCGAGAGTATGCCCTGCAAGGAATCACTGGTTGAGTTGGCGCTGGTGTATTACGGTGATTGAAAGTAGAGCGAAAAAAAAGGATTATTCCGGGTGATGGTGGTGACGGCCCCGGAGTAATCCTTTTGCTGTATAAGGACTATATAAAAAATGAGGATTAATGGTGATTAGCACTACATCGTATACAAGTCTAAGTGCGCAAGCCAATGTACGCAGACTACAGTACGCAAGCATGGGGTACTCGGGCAAGTACTGAGCGCTGCCCACTGCTTTTATTTTAATGTGGCACTTGAGATTGGAAATCGTTTCGGCTCGACCGGTTGGCATGGTAGAAGACGACATCCCCGTCTTGGATGGGCCAAGTATTGCCCTCAGGATTGACGGGACTGCTCTGAAAACCCTCCATCTGCCACTGATTCATCAGAGGTGCGTAGATGTACTGCAGATGAGGTGCGTCTGTATCGCCATTCCGCAGACTTTCGATATTGAAGTTGACTGCGATGTACCCATTTCTCAGGAACACAGGGGACTTCTCATCCAACTGGTTTTGTCTCGCGAGCGGCTCCAGAGCGGTACCCTTTGGCACGGCATATACATCGGCTGGCAGGCTGTATTCCCCATACCAGCGCTGGATGGCTGCATTTGCACGGTCCACGTTAACGCTCTGAGGGATGTCTGTTTTGGGTCCGATTAATGTGCGAATGGAGGAGGGAAGGATCATCCAATCATAACGCCCCACCCACGTTTTCTGGTGTGAGATCTGATCGACGAAACGAACCATGTATTCTGCCAGTGTGCTTTGGCTCTGCTCCTCTTTGGTCAGTTCATAGGTGTATCGATAACGGGCAGTATCGCCCAGTTCCGTACCAGGAACATTCCGCAAACGGGCATTCAGAACAACAAAGCGTTTCTCCAAATCCTGTGCAGATCCGATACGTATAA
>Ga0209463_1000626_pt1 | contig 25151 bp, 20 predicted proteins | sample AgamicMgSfrz_FD_187169 | JGI IMG/M metagenome (GOLD analysis project Ga0209463, IMG submission 187169) | Agave microbial communities from Guanajuato, Mexico - Mg.Sf.rz (SPAdes) (version 2) | ecosystem: Host-associated > Plants > Phyllosphere > Phylloplane/Leaf | place: Guanajuato, Mexico... | reverse complement strand
TGCAAGAAAATAGAATAATAAAATGCGATAGTAATAGTTGCTAATACATAGGAGGAGTTAAAGTGAAAAAGACTTTAATTACAGGGTTATTGGTTACAGCAGTATCTACGAGTTGTTTTATTCCTGTAAGCGCTTACGCTAAGGAAGGGCAAACAGAAGTGAAAACAGTATATGCACAAAATGTAATTGCTCCAAATACATTATCCAATTCAATTAGAATGTTAGGATCACAGTCACCACTTATACAAGCATATGGACTAGTTATTTTACAACAGCCAGATATTAAGGTGAATGCGATGAGTAGTTTGACGAATCATCAAAAGTTTGCAAAGGCAAATGTAAGAGAGTGGATTGATGAATATAATCCGAAGCTAATTGACTTAAATCAAGAGATGATGAGATATAGTACTAGATTTAATAGTTATTATAGTAAGCTCTATGAACTAGCAGGAAACATAAATGAAGATGAACAGTCAAAAGCAGATTTTACAAGTGCATATGGAAAATTACAATTGCAAGTACAAAGCATCCAAGAGAGTATGGAGCAAGATTTATTAGAGTTAAATCGATTTAAAACGGTATTAGACAAAGATAGTAGCAACTTATCAATTAAAGCTGATGAAGCAATAAAAACACTGCAAGGATCAAGTGGAGATATTGTGAAATTAAGAGAAGATATTAAAAGAATTCAAGGGGAAATTCAAGCTGAATTAACGACTATTTTGAATAGACCCCAAGAAATTATTAAAGGTTCTATTAATATTGGTAAACAAGTGTTTACAATTACAAATCAAACTGCGCAGACGAAAACAATCGATTTCGTTTCTATCGGTACTTTAAGTAATGAAATTGTAAATGCTGCAGATAGTCAAACGAGAGAAGCAGCTCTTCGCATTCAGCAAAAGCAAAAAGAGCTACTACCACTTATTCAAAAATTATCACAAACTGAAGCCGAGGCGACACAAATTACATTCGTTGAAGATCAAGTAAGTAGCTTTACAGAATTAATTGATCGTCAAATTACAACTTTAGAAGCGTTATTAACGGATTGGAAAGTTTTAAACAACAATATGATCCAAATTCAAAAGAATGTTGAAGAAGGCACGTATACAGACAGTAGTTTACTTCAAAAACATTTCAATCAAATTAAAAAAGTTAGTGATGAAATGAATAAACAAACGAATCAATTTGAAGATTACGTTACAAACGTTGAAGTACATTAAAAATAAGTAACGATATAGGGAGAGAAGAAAAATGACAAAAAAACCTTATAAAGTAATGGCTCTATCAGCACTTATGGCAGTATTTGCAGCAGGAAATATTATGCCGGCCCATACGTATGCAGCTGAAAGTACAGTGAAACAAGCTCCAGTTCACGCGGTAGCAAAAGCTTATAATGACTATGAAGAATATTCATTAGGACCAGAAGGCTTAAAAGATGCAATGGAAAGAACAGGTTCAAACGCATTAGTAATGGATCTGTACGCTTTAACAATTATTAAACAAGGGAATGTTAACTTTGGTAATGTATCGTCTGTTGATGCGGCTTTAAAAGGGAAAGTGATTCAGCACCAGGATACAGCGAGAGGAAATGCGAAGCAATGGTTAGATGTATTAAAGCCACAGCTTATTTCAACGAATCAAAATATCATTAACTACAATACAAAATTCCAAAACTATTATGATACTTTAGTTACTGCGGTAGATGCAAAGGATAAAGCAACTCTTACGAAAGGTTTAACTAGATTATCAAGTAGTATTAATGAAAATAAAGCGCAAGTAGATCAGTTAGTAGAAGACTTGAAGAAATTCAGAAATAAAATGACATCGGATACGCAAAACTTCAAGGGAGATGCGAATCAAATTACATCTATATTAGCTAGTCAAGATGCTGGAATTCCGCTTCTGCAAAATCAAATTACAACGTACAATGAAGCGATTAGTAAATATAATGCAATTATTATCGGTTCATCAGTTGCGACAGCTCTAGGGCCAATTGCAATTATCGGTGGTGCAGTAGTTATTGCTACAGGTGCAGGAACGCCGCTAGGAGTCGCATTAATTGCAGGTGGTGCAGCAGCTGTAGGCGGTGGTACAGCTGGTATCGTATTAGCGAAGAAAGAACTTGATAATGCACAAGCTGAAATTCAAAAAATAACAGGACAAGTTACAACTGCTCAATTAGAAGTAGCTGGGTTAACGAACATTAAAACACAGACTGAGTATTTAACAAATACAATTGATACTGCAATTACAGCGTTGCAAAATATATCAAATCAATGGTATACAATGGGATCAAAATACAATTCTTTACTTCAAAATGTAGAATCAATTAGTCCAAACGACCTTGTTTTCATTAAAGAAGATTTAAACATTGCGAAAGATAGCTGGAAAAACATTAAAGACTATGCAGAAAAGATCTATGCTGAAGATATTAAAGTAGTAGATACGAAAAAAGCATAATAACAATTAAACGGTTATAGCATTACGTATAGATAAGAGATTTTTAAATAATAGAGAGCTCCTGTTCAGTAGTGAGCAGGAGCTTTTTATATCCTTATAAAGAAAATAGGTGAAAAGTATGCAGAAAAGATTTTATAAAAAATGTCTTTTAACGTTAATGATTGCTGGAGTAGCAACGAGTAATGCATTTCCGTTACATCCTTTTGCAGCAGAACAACATGTAAAGGTGTTACAAGAAAATGCCAAAAATTATTCTCTCGGACCAGCAGGATTCCAAGATGTAATGGCACAAACGACATCGAGCATATTCGCAATGGATTCATATGCAAAATTAATTCAAAATCAACAAGAGACTGATTTGAGCAAAATAAGTTCCATTAATAGTGAGTTTAAAGGGAATATGATTCAGCACCAAAGAGATGCAAAAATTAACGCGGCGTATTGGTTAGATCATATGAAGCCGCAAATTATGAAAACAGATCAAAATATTATTAATTACAATAATACTTTTCAAGCGTATTATAATAGTATGCTAACTGCGATTGATCAAAAAGATAGCGTAAAGTTAAAAGCGGATTTAGAAAAATTGTATGCGGATATTGTAAAGAATCAAAATGAGGTAGATGTATTATTAGGGAATTTGAAAGCCTTTCGCGATAGAATGGCGAAAGACACAAATAGCTTTAAAGAGGATACAAATCAATTAACATCGATTTTGGCAAGTACGAATGCCGGTATTCCAGCTCTAGAGCAACAAATTAATACATATAACGATTCAATCAAAAAGAGTAATGATATGGTCATTGCTGGTGGTGTACTATGCGTAGCATTAATAACATGTCTTGCTGGCGGACCGATGATTGCGATTGCGAAAAAAGATATCGCAAATGCAGAAAGAGAAATAGCTAATTTAAAAGATAGAATTTCGGGAGCACAAGCAGAAGTCGTAATTTTGACTGATGTAAAAAATAAAACAACAAACATGACAGAAACAATTGATGCAGCGATTACAGCACTGCAAAATATATCAAATCAATGGTATACAGTAGGTGCAAAATATAATAATTTACTACAAAACGTAAAAGGAATCAGTCCTGAAGAATTTACGTTTATAAAAGAAGATTTGAATACAGCGAAAGATAGCTGGAAAGATGTAAAAGATTATACAGAAAAATTACATGAAGGCGTGGTGAAATAAACAGTGGACTAGTTCTGCTGTTTATTTTTTTTATCCTGTTTTTGTGAGAGTTGAGCTTATAATTTGATATATAAGTTTGCCCTGTGTTTTATCAATGTGGCTTTGGGGGAATGTTTAGCCAAATTGATATTAATAACCTAGATATACTTCTGATCAAGCTTTTTATATGTAATGTTTTAATGAAAAAAGCTATACTGTAAGCAAAACTAAAAATTGGAAAGGAAATATTAGAACATGGAAAACTATTTATTATTTATCCTTACAGCAATGCTAATTATAATAATGCCTGGCCCTGGTTTTGCACTAGTTACAAAAAATACTATATCGTATGGTAAAAATGGTGGAATAAAGACGGTCTTAGGAACGATGTCTGGAATGATGATTCATACAATAATGGCGACGCTAGGACTCTCTGCCATCCTAATGAAATTTTCTATGTTATTTATATTTATAAAATATGCTGGGGCTTTTTATTTAATTTACTTAGCTGTAAAGTCAATTAAAAGTGCTTTTTCTAAAAAAGAAGATTTGTCAGTTTCAGTGGAAATGAATGCTAAGGATAGTGGAACGCTTAAAAGCTTTAGACAAGGATTTACTACGGCAATTTTAAACCCAAAAACGGCTGTGTTTTTCCTTAGTTTTCTACCCCAATTTATTGTGAGTAATCAAAATCATTTCCTTCAATTTCTTTTGTTAGGAGTCACATTTACGGCTTTGACAGCAATATGGTATTTACTTTATATCTCACTCATACGTCAATTAAGAACTTTTTTAAGAAAAGAACGAGTGAACCGTACAATAGAGGGTATTACGGGCGCAGTACTATTAGTATTTGGAGTTAGATTGTTTTTCCAAAAATAAATATGTAAATGAAACGAGAAATAATGGCGGTTATTTCTCGTTTCATTTATTCTAAAGCTACTATTTCACAATTTTATAATGGTTTTAAGGTAGGGAAGTTGATCTTTTTCTCGGATAATTGGCATTATTAACCTCTTATATCAAAGTTAAAATTATTTATATAACAAAGAAGGAACCTATCATACTTCATGATAGGTTCCTTCTTTAAATGCAAAAACTTCAAGTGTGTCAGGTTATGTTTCAAATCGTTACCGTTTCCAGAAAGCTCTTATAAAGTTGAATTTCTTGTTATTCTTTACCTGATGCTGATGAGATACCATCATCCAATTATTTTGATTCAATTTAGGATGAATATCTACTGTCGTTTGATAGGCAGTGCATAATAATCAAAAGATAAATCCAGCAAGGCACTTGCTTCTTGACGCAGTAACAGATCTTTCGGACGGAACATAAAGGACCCATCAGCATTGATGGAAGTATCAGGGTCTAGAATTCCTTGGGAGGCAAGTGCTTGAATAGATTGGACTGCCCAATCATCTGCGGCATCAAGTAATTTAACTTTAATAGTTTTATCAGTTTGAATCATTTTCAAATCTTGAATTTGCTTTACGTTTTGAATCATGGTTGCTGCGACCTGTCGGGTAATCGGAGTAGCATGGTTATACTCTGGAATTCCATTCATCATTTTTCCCCTTGCCTCCTTGGATTCGTCTGGAAAACCGTTCCATCCGTGAGCAAGTAACAGCATATCCGCAAATTCTCCTTGTGTCATGGTGTCCATCGGATTAAATAGATTATCTGTCTTAGCACCCATAATATTTAGAGCATGAAGATTATCAATGTGACTTCTATATTTACTCTTTGGTGGCACGTCATCAAAAGGTAGTTTGTTGTTAATTTTCTGAGCATCTGCTACAAAATCAAAGCTTTTAGGAGAGGTGTAGTGAAAATATGTGATTTCTCCTGCTGAATTCTTTTTGAAAGCAACTTTGTTGCCTTCCGAATCTTCAAATAACAACGGATGAATCATTTTCAGAATTTGTTTTCCAGTTGTTCCACCCTCCATGACCAAATTCCCATTTTCATAAGTAAAATGAGTGCGAATTGCAGAGAAACGCGTATTTTGGAATAAGCCCAAGTATTTATGAGCTTCTTTTTCTTCTAACGGAAGATAACTTGTTTTTACTTCATTCTTCTTAGCAGGGAAGTAGTGATCCATGAGAGCTTCATATATGTCTATACTCATCATTGAATCATTATTGTAAGACATGAAGAATGCTGTTTTTTGTTCAGGCACTAAAATCAGCAGTGATTGATGTCCAGGCATACTTCCACCTTTCATTACAACGTGTTGACCGTTAGCAAATTTATTAAAAGGTGTTTCAAATCCAATTGTCGCAACAGGGATTGTCTTATCATCAAAAACTTGATAGGCATGCATCATATCTATGCTTTTTTTACTTACAATTTCTTTGTCTTTAAACGTTCCTTTCTGTAGTTGCATAATCATGTATTTTGACATGTCTTCCGCAGTAGATAAAATGCTTCCTTGTGGCGTATCCCTTAAACCGCTCCCACTTGTTGGAATCGGATCACCAGTGGGACCATAATGTGTAGCCATTCTTTCGAGAAGGTCAGGCGTAAAGCTCATACTCGTGAATTTCATATCTAATGGTTTGAAAATATTTTTTTCCATATATTTCGAGAAAGGGGTGTTAGTAGCATTCTCTACTGCAAACCCTGCGAGCGCAAATGAGACGTTGTCATACGTATAAGCTTCCCCTGGTGGCCGTATCACCGTTGGCATATGTTTAGAGAAAAATTCTTTCATTGGTATACTATTATGAACGTATTCGGGTCCAGTTATATTTGTGAGGTCCGGAAAATCTACCCCGCTAGTATAAGTGAGCATATCAAACAGGGTGAGAGGTTTCCCTGTTTGATTAGGGATTTTTATTCCACCAAGATATTTTTGTACGTCTTGATCAAGTTTAAGCTTTCCTTTATCGACTTGCTGCATCACAGCCAAAGCAGTAAAAGTTTTTGAGACTGAAGCGATTTGAAAGACCGTGTCTTTAGTGACGGGGATTTTCTTTTCTTTATTGGCATATCCATATCCTTTATTGACAACGACTTTTCCATCATGAACGACGACAAAACTAGAACCGTTCACATTATACTTCTTCATTTTTTCTTCAAATAACGGGTCAGCAAAAGATTCTATTTCTTTTTTATTATTAGGTCCTTCCATCATTTGAATATTAGTCGAGGATGCTAATGGTTTTGATTTTTCAGCTTCTAATAATTGTTGGGAACACGCAGAAATCATTGTTGAAGAAGAAAGAAGAACTGCAACAATCCCCAGTTTGTTAATTGCTTGTTTCATTTTTGTACGCTCCTTTAATTGATTTGTTTTTTTGTTAGCGAAACGAGTTAGCACCCGTTAGCGTATGAACAGAGTGTAGCAAGAGGCAAGTCATAGTAGGTAGTGAGTTTTTGTAATATTTATAAAGAAGAACAAAAATTGAGTCGATAAAGCTGTATTAATAGTTATGTCATAAAAATCATGACATTTTGACACTACTGTGTATGACAGAAAAACACTTAGTATCAAAGAGCAGTTATTAATAAATGAGGAGGGGAGATTTTCATTGTGTATGATAAAAAGGTAGAGAGGCATGAAAGGGAAACAGGTATGACATATTTATGAAAAATAAACCAGTAACGAGATTGTTTTAAGGAAAAGAAGTAATTTTTAGGATTAACATACATGTGGAAAAAGAGGGATTTACCGTTTGTTAGGATTCAATAGCGTTCGTGAAAATAATACTGAGTAAAATACTTGCAAATCAACTCTTGTCCATTTGTCTTCGGTAAAGATGAAAGCTGTGTGACTAGTATAAAACAGCAAATAATTACTAATAAAATATGAATAGAGGAGAGGAATATTTTTATGAAAAAGCATTGTCAGATTACATCTACAGGTTTAGGTCTTTTAATGACTGGAAGTTCTCTATTATATACAACGCCAACCTCAATTGTAAAAGCAGAGCCCACTCAAAATGTATCTAGTTCGTTACAAATAAGTACCCAACAAAATCGTACTTCTGTTAAGCAAGCAATGCGGGATACACTACAACTTGGATACCCTGGAATACTCGCTAAAATTTCAAAGGATAGAAAAACGTGGAGTTATGCTGCTGGGGTAGCGGATCTGAGAACGAAGAAACCAATGAAAGCAGATTATCGCTTTCGTATTGGCAGTGTGACGAAGACATTCATTGCAACAGTTCTACTTCAATTAGCTGGAGAAAATCGCTTGAATCTAGATGACTCCATCGAAAAATGGTTGCCTGGTGTCATTCAAGGAAACGGATATGATGGTAACCAGATTACGATTCGGCAGATATTGAATCATACAAGTGGGATTGCCGAATACTTAAAGTCAAAAGACTATGATATTTTGGATACAAAAAAAATATATACGGCTGAAGAATTAGTAAAGATGGGAATTTCTCTTCCCCCAGACTTTGCTCCAGGCAAGGGCTGGTCTTATTCAAACACGGGATACGTAATACTGGGTATCCTTATTGAAAAAGTAACTGGAAATAGCTATGCAGAAGAGGTTGAAAATCGGATTGTTGAACCGCTCGATTTGTCGAATACATTCCTACCTGGTAATTCAACTGTTATCCCAGGTACCAATCATGCTCGTGGATATTTCCAACTAGATGAAGCAAGTGGACCAAAAGACGTTACGTATTCTTACCCAGGTAACTCGGATGGAGATATAATTTCTACTGCTGATGACTTAAACAAATTTTTCTCTTACTTGCTTAGTGGAAAATTACTGAAGGAACAGCAACTAAAACAAATGCTTACTACAGTTCCTACAGGAATTGCTGAAATCGGCAGATATGGTCTTGGAATCTATGAAACTAAACTTCCAAACGGTGTATCGATATGGGGACACACAGGTGGCTCTCCAGGTTTTTCTACTCTTGCTGGAGGCACACTTGGAGGAAAGCATACATTGGCAATCAACTTAAATAACCGCATAGCTAATAGTCCTGATCCTTTTAAAAATATTTTACTTGCTGAATTTCGCAAGTAGGCAAAAAGGAAAAACGGATAAACTTTGTCATAGTTTATTTTTGAACAGCTGACTGATTATATCATTTTCAACAAAAACTGACGTTCTAGTATTTCGATAAAATGATGAAAATAAGGACAAATATAAACTAAGTACAATAAGTGTTTAAGAATTATTCACTGTAAAGAAACAAGAAGTTAATCAAGGTTTTTTATCCTCCACAACTAGGTAACCATGATTATTTTATTGAAGTAGGGAGGTGAAATCCAAAAGCATAATAATTTTATATGCAACAAGCACCTAAGATATGTTACTGGAATAACAAGGGTAGGTATAGATTTATTTGGAAATACAAAAAAATTTTATCTCTTAAAATCTATTACTACGTATTATTTAGTAGATGAAATGTGGAACCAAGGAATTTATACGTATGATGCATGAAATCAAGGAATTGATTATGACACGTCGTTTCTTTCAGGAATCCTTATTATAAGGATTCCTATTTTATATCAAAAAATTTGCAAAGAAAAAAGATAAAATCGGGAGCACAATCTTATCTTTAGCATAAAGAATTAGCGTATGAACAGAGTATAGCAAGTGGCGAATCATATTCGATAGTGAACTTTTTGTCATATTTATAAAGGATAACAAAAGTTGAGTGGAATAAGGCTGTATTGATAGTTATGTCATACAAACCATGACATTTTAACACTACCGTATTTGACAGAAAAATACTTAGAATAAAAGAGTGGCTTTTAACGCATTAGCAATGAAAGAGGAGGAGAGATATTAATGACGAAAGCATTAGCTCAAAAAACTTTGCAAGATTTTTATTTCTTGTTATTTACCTTTGTATCCGGTTTTTTTTACTTTTGTTTCTATCTGATCAGCGTTACATTTGCATTAGTAATGACGATTATCTTTTTGGGTATTCCCTTATTAGCATGGGTGCTGCAAACAACTCACACGTTTGTTCAGTATGAACGTATTCAGACAAAGGTTTATACAGATATATCGATAGAGTTATTCGAACCAAGAAAAAAAGAGGAGGGAGATAAATGGATTAAAGCGAGAGATACAATCCTCAATAATAGCAACTGGAGGGCTATTTTTTGGCTCATGCAGAAATTTTTGGTCGGAATAATGAGTCTTATATGTGCTGTTTTACTGTATGTAATGCCACTAGTATGTATCGTTACACCCTTACTTTTTCGATATTTTAATATATACTTATTGGGCATAGCTGTGGATTCATGGGAGACAGCAATTTTTGTCATGATTGTTGGTTTCATTCTCATCGTGATACATAATTTTATTGGAAACTGCTTAGTTCAAATTATTGGAATGTACACGCGTTCCATGTTTAAAGCTATAAAGGAGTGATAATTTGTTTAAGACTTTGAAACTATGGTTTTGGTATGATTGGACCTTACTTTGTATACGTTTTATTATTTGGCTATCATTGATATCAACGACTATCCAACAACAAGATCATTTGACAGTACCATTTTGGATCATTATTCTTTGGGAAATAGTTTCATTCTCAGTACCTTGGATTTGTTTAATGTTTAGTTATCGCTATTATTTGTTTACTGAAATAATATTATTTGGCGGAGTGTGTTTCTATTTAACTTTATTATTTCCGTCAGCGTATCTTACTTTTTTAATGCCAACTTTTATGATTGCGGCAAATAGTGCTCATAAATCTTACCGTTGGTCGGGTCCTACCACAATTATTTTATTCCCATTGCTTATTGCGATATTTTCCAAAGTAACAGATTTATGGGCAATCATCCTACAACTCAGTTTAGCTTTTGCTATGGGCTCTTTCTTTCGTTTACTGGCTATTAATTACCGTCAAAGTGAAACTATTCGAAACCAGAAACATGTATTGGAACAATACGTATCCCAAGTTGAGCGGATTACATTACTTGAGGAACGTGACAGGCTCTCAAAAGACTTACACGATACGATGGGGCATTCCTATACTTCAATTATTATGGGGATGGAAACATTACGTATGGAATTAAAGTCTAAAGAAGGAGAGCAACAGCTCGATTCATTATTACAATTGGCCCGTAACAGTATGGAAGAAGTAAGGCTGTATTTACATCAATTGGATTTATCGCAAGAATCGCTTCCCTTAGCTGTCACATTACAACAATTGACAGACGAATTTAAGAAACATGTAAAAGTAAATGTACGTACTCAAATAATAGGGGAAGAGTATATGGTCTCTAAACAATCAAAAATGACACTATATCGGAGCTTGCAGGAATCACTAACAAATGCTGTTCGCCATGGGCATTCCACAGAAATCATTGTGTCACTTCATTTTGAACCACAACAGATAAGATTGGATGTACAGGATAATGGCTGTGGGGCAGAAGAATGGAAGGATGGTTTTGGATTAACTGCAATGAAAGAGCGTGTAAGTCAGTTGCAAGGAAGAGTCATTGTTTATTCCAAAAAAGGGGAAGGGACATTAATTTCATGTGTTTTACCGAAACAAGTACAACTTTCTAATGAACAAATCCGCCTGTGTATTGTCGACGATCATTCTTTTATCCGAGAAAGTCTTCATACAATTTTGGATGGACAGGAGGATTTACAAGTAGTGGGAATGGCTGAAGATGGAGAACGGGCTTTGGAATTGTGTGAGAGATTAAAACCAGATGTAGTATTAATGGATTTAGAGATGCCAAATCTAGATGGGATTCATGCGACTAAAGTGATTAAGGAAAAATGGCCGGACATTCGTGTACTCATTCTGTCAACCTTTCAGAATACAGAAAGGGCAAAAGAAATCATACGAAATGGTGCGGATGGATACTTATTGAAATCCATAGATTCGCGTGAACTAGCTGAATCAATTCGTCTAGTCTATCGAGGAGGCACGATGATTACTCATGACTTGTTCCATAGAATGTGGGAAGAAAATGAAGAAACAGGATTATTTGAATCACGATCAGATGGAAAAGAGTATGGATTAACGAAACGAGAATTAGAGATTTTGGAACTATTATCACAAGGAAGCCGTTATAAAACAATAGCTTCGACACTTTACTTGTCAAACGGAACGGTAAGAAATTACGCCTCCAATCTTTATGAGAAGCTAGGAGTTAAAAATCGAGAAGATGCAGTACAAAAGGCAAAAGATATAGGATTACTTTCTTGACTCTCTCACTTGAACTAGTTAGCTGAAGTCAATGGGGAACTTACAGATAATACAGGGCATTACTACCCAATCCTACATTTGAAACTAAAATGAAAAATAAAGATTTGGAACGCCACTGCTTTTTTGTGAATAAAGTTGTTTAAAAAGGTTATTCGGATTTTCTTATCGAAAAAGTAAAACACTATAGACGATGACTATAAAATTTGTAGACTATAACTGAAATTGAAACAAGGTTTAAGGTAGATGAATATTTTATTCAAAACTATTTTCACAGAGGTCTGGTAAATAGTTTTTATATTCGCTAGTACATCGGTCCTAAATCTGAAAGCAAGATAGGTGTTTTGGTCAATAACATCTGTAATATAGATGTTATTGACCCAATTTAGAAAATATCTATTAAGTTGCCATGAGTAATTAATTTTAGAATTGAAAGAGGAATTTCTGTAAATTCGAGGATAATAATACTCACTAAATTAAAGCTCTCTATAAAGAGAAGAATTTAGAAACTAAAGAAATTAGTATAATAGTGCTTGATTGTAGTCAAATATAAAATAAGTCGTTTTGAATTGAAGTAAGATGTGTAATTGGAAAAGATAACAGGTTAATATATTTCTAATCATTTAAAGGGAAGGGCATGTGATTGAGGTGAATAATACATATAATGAAAAGACGCATACATCGATTAAACAATTATTAAAAAAGTTTTCATCAAAAGCTCCTGGCTGTGCATATATTGCTAGTTTAGATAGCGGAGTAACTTATAAGGGTGCAGTTGGCTTAGCTTCTATAGAGAAAAATCTACCCATAACTACCAAAACCGTTTTTAATGTAGCCTCAGTTTCTAAACAATTCACAGCATTTTCTATATTACTCTTAGAACAAGAGGGGAGATTAAGTTTAGATGATTCAATTGTAAAGTTTGTCCCTTCTATAGGAGCATATGCTGAACCTGTAACATTGAGACAACTAATTCATCACACTGGTGGACTAGTTGATTATATGGAATTGGCTGAAGCAGAGAATATTAAATATACTGACAAATTAACTGTAGAAGAATCGCTAAAGCACCTTAATGGTCATCAAATCGCAAGGTTCCCAGTTGGCACAAAATTTGAGTATAGCAATACAGGGTATTTTTTATTATCACAAGTGATAGAGAAGGTAAGTGGCAAGTCTCTATGTCAGTTTACAAAGGATTGTATTTTTGGTCCTTTAAATATGAGGGCCACAACAATTGTGGATTACTATCCAACTACTGTAGCAATTGCTAGTGGATATTCGAAGAATGAGCAGGGAACATATAAAATCTATGAAAGCCCTTGGGAACATACAGGAGATGGGGCAGTTCATACAACAGTTGAAGACCTGGTAAAATGGGGAGAAAATTTAACGACAGGTACCGTTGGTGGAAAAGACCTCGTTAAAAGAATGAGCGAAATAGGTCCGAAAATTTCTCCAACTGGAGAGACAATTATTGACAATGAAGATTATGCTTTTGGGCTGAGGCTTGCAAAAGGTTTTAACTGTCGATACTTAGAACATTCAGGAAGTTGGGCAGGTTATCGTTCACACTTCATGCGTTTTCCAGAAGAATATTTGTCTGTTGCGGTACTAAGTAACTATGATGAATTTGACTCTAAAAAATATGCTAATAAAATAGCAGAAATTGTTTTAGAAAAGTAAAAAAATAGAGCTTAGAATACAGTATTTGGATTTGGTTTATATTGTTTAAAAGAATTTACCTTACACTTTCTCAAAATCCAATCAAAAAACGGAAATGACCTTAGAATCAGATTGGTATTTTTAATATTAGGAATACTCAATACGATTGTTGCGGTAATATTACAAAATGAGTATCCCTGCATTCTCATTTTTATTTAATAAGAACGTAGGGACATAATAAATACAAAGTTTGCGTTGTGGGGGGTAATAGCTTTTCTTAGATTCCTTCGGTGTTGCTTACCTGCCTGATAACTTGTTTATCTTTTTTGAAAAATAATACCTACCTAAGTTTATTTGGCGTTCTCATTTTTAAGGAGAAAAAGTGTTTTAAGGGTTTTTTAGTTTATTTAAACAAAAGTTCACTTTGTTTCGGTTCTTAAGTTGATGGGAATGGGACACCATCAAAATGCAAATTTCGCACGCTAAGGAATTTCTATGTTAATAAACTTGGTTTTACCGTACATTAAGGAAGCTCCATAAACGATATTTAATGTTTGTTATTGAATGGCTTTGTTATCGTTACTACAGAAAAAGCAAAAAAGAATGAATTGCATATAAATCGATTTATATGTTTCAAGTGTATTTATATTGAGTTTGTAAATCTACACAATAAGATTTCATTGTATATAATAAGTGTAATAGAAGTTCAGTTAGATAAAATTCGGTAGTCGAAATTTCTTACATAAAGCTGTATAATGCTTGTAACGAAAAGGAAATGCAGGAAAGGATATGTAATGAGTTACTATGGATAAAGATAAACAACAATTAAGCGTTGAAGTTGCGAGGTTATATTATCAATCAGATTATAGTCAGCAAGAAATTGCTAATAAATTAAATATTTCAAGACCGACGATTTCGAGATTATTAAAGTACGCGAAAGAAAAAGGGTTTGTTCAAATTAGTATAGCCGATCCATTTGCGGATTTAGATAACGTTGGGAATTTATTGAAAGAAAAGTACAGCTTGTTAGAGGCACATGTCGTATTTTCTCCAGTGCCAGAATATGCAACGATTACAGAGTATATAAGTAAATATGCAGCTGAGTATATGGAAAAGACGGTTAAAAACGGTGATATCGTTGGTGTAAGCTGGGGAATGACGATGTATGAAATCGCTAGAAAAATCGTACCGCAACATGTAAAAGGGGTAGAAGTTGTCCAGTTAAAAGGCGGTATTAGTCATTCGAGTGTAAATACATATGCGAATGAGACGATAGCTTTATTTGCAGATGCTTTTCAAACGACGCCAAGAAATTTACCTCTTCCAGTTATATTTGATAATGCAGTGACAAAAGAATTAGTAGAGCAGGATCGACATATTCATCACATTATCGAAATGGGGAAACAAGCGAATATTGCAATTTTTACTGTAGGAACAGTGCGAGACGAAGCACTATTATTCAGATTAGGTTATTTCGATCAGGATGAAACAAGTTTACTCAAAAAACAATCGGTCGGTGACATTTGTTCACGTTTCTTTGATGGAGATGGAAATATTAGTAGCGAAGAGATTAATCAGCGTACAATTGGAATTGAGTTAGAGGAACTGAAATTAAAGAAACGCTCTATTTTAGTTGCAGGTGGTAATAGAAAAATAAAAGCAATTGATGGTGCGTTACGTGGCGGGTATGCAAATGTTTTAATTATTGATCAGCATACAGCAAAAGAACTGTTACATTATCAAAAAGGTTAGAAATAAAAGGCTTTCTCAAGATGTTAATCTTGAGAAAGCCTTTTATTTTGTTATGTATGAATTATAGAGGTCTTTTTTGAACACAAATTTCCTTTTTAAAAATAATTATGGATATTGAGATACATACTACCATTGTTAACATAAAAATTTTGATTTTATATATGAAGTGTTTCTTATTTAGAATGCACTTTATTTACTATAAGAAAATTCCTTTTTAAAAAGAATGAACAAAATTTCAAAAGTGTATTTACATTTGTTCAACTAAGAGTTAGAATGAAGTTGTTAAAAGATATGAGGAGTGATAATAATGAATATTGCAAAGTTAATTGACCATACAATTTTAAAAGCTAATACTACAAAAGAAGATGTTATGAAAGTAATCGAGGAAGCAAAGGAATATAAATTCGCTTCTGTTTGTATTAATCCTACATGGGTGAAGCTAGCTGCTGAAGAATTAGCTGGACATGATGTAGACGTTTGTACTGTAATCGGTTTCCCATTAGGAGCAAGCACGACTGAAACAAAAGCATTTGAAACAAAAGATGCTATCGCAAAAGGTGCAACTGAAGTTGATATGGTAATCAACGTTGGTGCTTTAAAAGATGGCGACAACGAATTCGTTGAAAAAGACATTTATGAAGTAGTACAAGCAGCAAAAGGAAAAGCTCTTGTAAAAGTAATCATTGAAACTTGCCTATTAACAGATGAAGAGAAAGTACGCGCTTGTGAATTATCAGTAAAAGCTGGTGCTGATTTCGTAAAAACTTCAACTGGATTCTCAACTGGCGGAGCAACTGCTGAAGATATCGCATTAATGCGTAAAACAGTTGGACCAAACGTTGGTGTAAAAGCATCTGGTGGCGTTCGTACACGTGAAGATGCAGACAAAATGGTAGCTGCTGGAGCTTCTCGCGTTGGAGCTAGTGCTAGTGTTGCAATCGTATTAAATGATGCAAAAGGTGCTACAGATAACTACTAATCATTAATGAAGTCGTGAGCAATAGATACACAAAGTAAAGTGTATCTATTGCTTTAACAATTGAAACAAATGTAAGCGGATACGAATGGGAGGAAACGGCTTATGAAATACTTAATCGGTGTTTTTGGCCTCGTATTGATTTTAGGTATCGCTTGGCTTGCTAGTAATGATAGAAAGAAAGTCAAATATCGCCCAATCATAACGATGGTTATATTACAATTCATTTTGGGGTTTCTATTATTAAATACAAGTATCGGGAATATATTAATTAGCGGAATAGCAGATGGTTTTGGAGAGCTATTAAAATATGCCGCTGACGGTGTGAATTTCGTATTTGGTGGATTAGTAAATCAAAAAGAGTTTTCATTCTTTTTAAGTGTATTAATGCCAATCGTATTCATATCAGCTTTAATAGGTATTTTGCAACACATTAAAGTGCTACCTATTATTGTGAAATCTATCGGTCTAGCATTAAGTAAAGTAAATGGAATGGGGAAACTAGAATCATATAACGCTGTTGCTTCTGCGATTTTAGGACAATCTGAAGTATTTATTTCAGTTAAGAAGCAACTAGGATTATTGCCAGAGAAAAGAATGTATACATTATGTGCATCTGCAATGTCTACTGTTTCAATGTCTATCGTTGGATCATATATGGTGTTATTAAAACCGCAATATGTTGTAACCGCTTTAGTGCTTAACTTATTCGGTGGCTTCATCATTGCTTCTATTATTAACCCTTATGAAGTTACTGAAGAAGAAGATATGTTAGAAGTACAAGAAGAAGAAAAGAAGACCTTCTTTGAAGTATTAGGGGAATACATTATAGATGGATTTAAAGTTGCGATTACAGTAGCAGCTATGTTAGTCGGTTTTGTTGCTCTTATCGCATTCGTTAATGCAGTATTTAAAGGTGTAATCGGTATTTCATTCCAAGAAATCCTTGGTTATGTATTTGCGCCATTTGCATTTATTATGGGTGTACCTTGGCATGAAGCTGTTAATGCCGGAAATATTATGGCAACAAAATTAGTATCAAATGAATTTGTCGCTATGACAGATCTAGCACAAGGAAACTTTAATTTCTCAGATAGAACGACAGCGATTATATCTGTATTCTTAGTTTCATTTGCAAACTTCTCTTCAATTGGAATTATTGCAGGAGCAGTTAAGAGCTTAAATGAAAAGCAAGGGAATGTAGTCGCAAGATTTGGTTTGAAATTACTTTTCGGTGCAACATTAGTAAGTTTCTTATCAGCAACAATCGTGGGCTTATTATTTTAATAGATTCATATAATATAAAAAGGAATGGTGATTGTAATGAGAATGGTAGATATTATTGCGAAAAAACGTGACGGTAAAGAATTAACGACTGAAGAAATCAAATTCTTTATTAATGGATATACAGACGGAAGTATTCCTGATTATCAAGTGAGTGCACTTGCAATGGCAATCTTCTTTAAAGATATGACAGATCGTGAGCGTGCAGATTTAACGATGGCAATGGTGGAGTCTGGAGAAACGATCGACTTATCAGCAATTGAAGGAATTAAAGTAGACAAACATTCAACTGGCGGTGTTGGTGATACAACAACATTAGTATTAGGACCATTAGTAGCTGCTTTAGATGTACCAGTAGCAAAAATGTCTGGTCGTGGTTTAGGACATACAGGCGGAACAATCGATAAATTAGAAGCTGTAGAAGGATTCCACGTTGAAATTACGAAAGAGCAGTTCATTGATATTGTAAACCGTGACAAAGTAGCTGTTATTGGACAAACTGGTAACTTAACGCCTGCAGATAAAAAAATCTATGCATTACGCGATGTAACAGGAACAGTAAACTCTATTCCTCTAATTGCAAGTTCAATTATGAGTAAAAAAATTGCAGCTGGTGCCGATGCAATCGTACTTGATGTGAAAACAGGTGCTGGCGCATTCATGAAAACAGAAGAAGATGCAAAAGAATTAGCACATGCAATGGTACGTATCGGAAATAATGTAGGACGTCAAACTATGGCTGTTATTTCAGACATGTCACAACCACTTGGTTTTGCAATTGGTAACGCTCTAGAAGTGAAAGAAGCGATTGATACGTTAAAAGGCGAAGGGCCAGAAGATTTAACAGAATTAGTACTCGTATTAGGAAGTCAGATGGTTGTACTTGCGAAAAAGGCAAATACATTAGAAGAAGCGCGTGAAATGTTAATTGAAGTGATGAAGAACGGAAAAGCAACTGAGAAGTTTAAAGAGTTCTTAAGCAATCAAGGCGGAGATAGCTCGATTGTAGACAATCCAGAAAAAATGCCACAAGCGAAATATGTAATTGATGTACCTGCTAAAACTTCAGGTGTTATTTCTAACATTGTTGCAGATGAAATCGGTATCGCAGCTATGCTACTTGGTGCTGGCCGTGCAACAAAAGAAGATGAAATTGATTTAGCTGTAGGGTTAATGTTACGTAAAAAAATGGGCGATGCAGTAAAAGAAGGCGAGCCGTTCGTAACGATTTACGCAAATCGTGAAAATGTAGAAGATGTAAAAGCTAAAATTTATGAGAACATTTCTATCGCTGAAACAGCAGTAGCTCCTACATTAGTTCATACAGTTATTACTGACTAATCATCATTACACTTACTTTGAGGGGGAAATAATATGGATAAGAAAAAATATATTGAAGAAGCAAATAAGATGTTAGCAAAAGCATATATTCCGTATTCAAAATTTCCTGTTGGTGCAGCGTTAGTTACGAAAGAAGGTAAAATCTATACTGGTTGTAATATAGAAAATGCTTCTTACGGTTTATGTAACTGTGCAGAAAGAACAGCGATCTTTAAAGCAGTATCAGAAGGTGAGCGCGATTTTAGTTACTTAGTTATTACAGGCGAAACGGACGGACCGATTTCACCGTGTGGTGCTTGTAGACAAGTAATTGCTGAATTCTGTGATCCGAAAATGCCTGTATTATTAACGAATGTAAAAGGCGATGAAAAAGAAGTAACTGTTGAGCAGTTACTGCCAGGTGCTTTCTCAATTGAAGATTTAAAATAAGTTAAAAAGCCATTTCGCAATTTATAATTGTGGAATGGCTTTTTTATTTTCAGAAATTGAGTGTAATATTTTGTTCATATTCCGTTCATATACTTTGCGTAAAATGATTGCAGCGAATATATAAAATTTACAGCAGGAGGAATAGAATAAAGAAATTATATAATGCAGCATTTACTTCATTATTTGTTTATGATTTTGCTCGAAAAATCTTTTAAATAGATAGGGGTGGGGAGTATGAGTTTAGCACTTTTATCAAGTATCGTAGCAGTCTGTATAGCTGTTGGAGTAATGTTTCTTCGCTTGAAGGCAGCAAAAAAGCCGGTAACGAAAAAGAAAATAATATTGCCGCCACTTTTTATGAGTACTGGCACCATAATGTATTTTTTACCGGAGTTTCGATTAACATCGTTAGAAATAGTAGAGGTAATTATCGCAGGGCTTATTTTCTCTATATTTCTTATTAAAACAACAAAGTTCGAAATAAGAGATGAACAAATATATATGAAACCGTCAAAAGCATTTATATTTATTTTAGTCGGATTATTAGCTGTACGAGTAGCATTGAAATCATATTTAAGTCAATCGATTGATTTAGCAGAGTTAAGCGGAATGTTTTACTTACTCGCATTTGCGATGATTATATCGTGGAGAATTGCGATGTATCGCTCATATATTAAATTGGAAAAGAACATAAAAAGAGCTGGAATTTCTATATAGGAAATCCAGCTTTTTTTATGTTTTATTGAAATTCTTTAGCGCGGAACTCATTTGCTTAATTTTAAACGTATTTGAGCATCTTGTAATGCCGCCGGGGTAACGTTAAGACCATGTTGATCAACAATTTTTGTGTTTAATAAAATGGAATCTAAGCTTCCACGAAATGTTTGTGTATAGTTTTGACGCAACATTTGTTGTTCTTGTTTTTCATCAACTGTTAATCCAGATGCTTTTTCTTTTTTTGATAATTCGTTAATACGGAATAAAATGTTTTTCATTTGTTTCACCTCTAGTTAAATTTAATTACATTAGCTACTTACTAATGTATAGTTATTGTAACCTATCTCTCATTAAGTGTCAACGCCTATAAAAATTTCTTTTTTGTAAGGGTATGGGTTGAGAAAAGATGTAAATAACTTACTAATACTTGAAATAGAAAAGATAACAATATACAATACCTTAGTAGGGTATTGTATATTGTTTTACATTATGAAAGTAATAAGCAAAAAGGAGTATGTAATAATGAATGCAGTAATTTCAAAAAAAGAAACAATCATCTCATATACGATTGCTATTTTATTTATTTTAGCTATGGTAACAGCGGGTGTGTTATTGAATGATCCGGAAGTCATTTTGCCGGAAATAGCAGCGATGGCAATTGCTTTATGGGCGTATCGTGAGCCAGGTTGGTTAAGGCAGCCAGAAAAAATCTTTATTGCACCGTCAATAACAGCTGTGATTGGTTTTATGGTTAATCAAATGGATATAGCCTATTTAGAGAAAGTAAGCATAACGCTTGTATTTATGATGCTGTTTTTACGTGTAATTCAATCTAATTTAGCACCATCTATTGCGACAGGTTTATTACCATTAGTAACAAATGCGACGGAATGGTCATTTGTTATCGCGGTATTCGCTTTAACATTTATATTAATGCTTGGTGTTCTTATATTTAAATTAAACAACGGTATTGAGCGAAAAGTGCATATTCAATATAAATATATGATTGTATTTCTCATACTAAATTTTGTGTGGATCAGTTTATGTTGGATAACTGGTTATGAACAATTGGCAGTGATTCCACCAATATTAGTTGTTGTGTATGAATCACTTCAAAAGCCGATGTATAATGAAAAAATGGCTTTTAAACAAATAGTAGTACTAACTATATCGGCAACTGTTGGAACGGTATTGTATTTTACAATTAATTCATGGATTATAGTTACGTTATTAAATATGATATTGATGCTTATATTATTAAAAATTATCGGTGTACGTATTCCAGCAGCGTATGCATTTCCATTATTGCCGCTCGTATTTCCTGATGAAACGATAAAGATGTTACCAGTAGCTTCATTTGTTGCAGGGGTATTTTTATTTGGTGCAGTACTACTGTATAAAAAATGGGAGATGAAGCAAAAGGGCATGCAGAAGAGTTAAATATAATTTGTAAAAAAGGTAAGTTCAAGTCACTGGAACTTACCTTTTTTATTTATACCCAATATAAAGATATATCATAAAGTCCAACTAAAATGAGTAGTACCCCTGCTATAAGCTGAATGTTTTTTCCTACTTTTCTGCTCTTTTTAAGTAGTGCCCCATTTAATCCAAGGTAGGAGATGATAAACATTAATATAACGATAGGGAGAGCAGTTCCTATCGAAAAGAATGTTGGAAACAAGTATCCATAATTAGATGAGAAAGATAACGGGATTAATGTTCCGAAAAATAGAACGAACATAGTTGGGCAGAAAGCTAAGGAAAAGAAGAATCCGAGTAAAAATGAACCAATTTCATTTTGTTTTCGTATAAATTTGAAAGAGAAGAAATTTATACCTTTTATAATACCTGCCAACATGAGCCCCATTAAAACTAATAAAGGTCCCATCATTTTTCTTAACCATGGGAAATACAAAGTCAATATTTGCTGAATCTCTTTTCCTAAAAACCATACTAATAGTCCGAGTGTCGTAAAAGCTATTATTTTTCCTAAAATGAATAACAGTATATGTTTCCATGCATATCCCTTTTGTAAAGATTGATTGCTATAAAGTGTAATAGCACTAATGTTTCCTGTTAATTGGCAAGGAGCAAGGGTACCTACTATACCTAATAAAAACGCAAATAAAAGAGGAATTGATTTCGTAGTATTCGCGATAGCCATTAAAGGAGACATGAGTTGATAACTCCATTCACTAATTGCTGAAAACACGTTATATTCACCTTTCTAATTAAATTGGAATGTGCCCTCTTTAGTAAGTTGCTTCCACGTTTTACCTTCATCTGTAGAGAGGAACACACTTGCTTTCGCTGTAGCAAATACGATTTCAGCTGAATTTTGAGGGTTTTGTGATATATACATGATTGTATCTTTAGAGTCTAAAGATGGAATTTGTATGCTAGTTTCTTCGTTTGTAGCAATTGATTTTTTCGTTAGTGATTGCTCATTTTGCTTATTGATAGAGGCATATATAATGTCTTCATTACTTAATGTAACTGCGGTCGATTCAATTGATTTAGAAAATAGTTCAAATGTATTTCCAGAATCCGTAGATAAATATACGCCGTCTTTAGCGCTTACTGCGACTACACTAGATTGATCCGGATGTACTGAAAAGGAATGAATCGTACTTGAAAGACCTTTTAACTTACTATTTTTCCAATCTTGTCCGTTGTTCGTACTGAAATAAAAACCTTGTTGTAATTTAGAATTTGGACGCTCATTGTATAAATAAATTGCTTCCGTATTATATCCGACAGCGAGGTTATGAAAATCAGATTCTCCGTAAAACGCTAGCTTTTCAAGAGTATTACCGCCATCAGAACTTTTCATTAATCCTAAAGGATTTTTTAAATTTGCATCTGGTTCAGGATGACCGCTGGCAAAAAATCCATTTCTCGTTGCCTGGAAGCCCATATAATCGTGTAGCTGTTTAGCAGTTTCTAACCATTTTCCATTTTGATAAACTTTTATACCACTGTGGGTTGCGATAGAAATCCCCGGCATATTTCCTACAAAGCCAATTCCGTGAATGTGCTCGATTTTTCCAGATGTAATCTCTTTATAGAAGTTTTGCGGAATCGTATTTACTGTTTCTGTGTTTTTTGTCTGAGATTGTATTGTTTCTTTCTTTACTGTTGCTGTTTCGGCGTTGCTAGAACATCCTGAAATGATTAATAAAGAAGTAATTGCTAATCCTGTTGCCACATAATACTTCAAATTTGTAGGCTCCTTTCCTATATATGAGATTTTAAGTATATGGAATAAATGTCAAGAAATTGTGGAGTGGTATGCATAATTTAGCTTAAAAGGGGCCCTAATAATGAAAATTTTCCTGTCTCTATGAGTACTATTAATTGACGAAAAATTATAACAATAATAGAATAATTGTATTGGATAATTAGATTTACAAGCATACATAGAACGCTAGGGGGATTATAATGAAATCAACATTCTTTGCTCAAAATAGAGAACGATTAGTAAACACATTACCAGATGAATCTATTACTATTTTATTTGCTGGACAAGCACCTCATATGTCAGCGGATGCACATTATAAATTTGTGCCGAATCGAAATTTTTACTATGTAACAGGAATCGATGAACCAAATGTTATTTTCATGTTGAAAAAGTTTGGAAATAGTGTAGAAGAAATACTTTTCATTGAAAAGTCAGATCCAGTAATGGAAAAATGGGTTGGTAAAACAGTTTCTAACGAAGAAGCAGAGAAAATTTCAGGTATAAAAAAAGTTGTATATTTAGATAGCTTTGAAAAAACAATGTCAAATATACTTTTTACAGAAAATGTGAAACATCTATATTTAGATTTAGAACGTCGTGAGTGGAATGGTACAGAGACAAAAACGCTAGCGTTTGCTAAACATGTAAGAGAACAATATCCACACGTAACAATTGGTAATGTATATCCGAACATTTGTGAATTGCGAGTGTTTAAAACAGATGAAGAAATTGAAATTATTAAAGAAGCAATTGCTGTAACGAAAGACGGTATTTACAATGTGTTAAAGCATGTAAAAGCAGACATGATGGAATATGAATTAGAAGCTCAGTTTGATTTCACACTAAAATCATCTGGCATTAAGCATCATGCGTTCAATACAATTTTGGCAAGTGGGAAAAATGCTACAGTTCTTCATTATGAAGATAATGATGCACAAATTCAAAATGGTGATTTAGTACTGCTAGATTTAGGCGCTCAAAAAGATTACTATAACGCTGATATTAGTTATACATTCCCGGCAAATGGAACATTCTCGAGTCGCCAAAAACAAATTTATAATATCGTATTAAAAGCATTGAAAGAAACAACAGAGATTATTAAGCCAGGCTTAAAGTTCGCTGCATTAAATGCGCATGCTAAAAAAGTACTCGCAGAAGGGTGTAAAGCAGTTGGTTTAATACAAGAAGATGAGGAACTGTCTAAATATTATTATCATGGTGTCAGCCATTTCCTTGGTTTAGATACGCATGATGTAGGGACATACAAAGATAGAGTATTAGAAGAAGGCATGGTTATTACAATTGAACCTGGGCTTTATATTGAAGAAGAATCGATTGGAATTCGTATTGAAGATGATATTCTTGTAACGAAAGACGGATACGAAAACTTGTCAAAAGATATCATTAGAGAAGTGGAAGAAATTGAAGAGTTTATGAGTGAAAATAATGTAAATGTAAAAGAAGATGAAGTTGTTACGAAATAATAATTAGAAGAGACGCTCAATTTTGGGCGTCTTTTTATTTAGCTCATTGCATATCTCCATATTTTCTTGAAAATCATTTTTTATAATGATTTTGAAAAAGAAAAAGGAGGGGTTTCCATGAAGAGATTTTTGTTAACAGCAGTTACAGTCTCTGTCATATCTTTAATTGCTGCATGTTCTGCGACCACAAATACAACAAACGATCATAAAAATATGAATGATAAAAAAACACCACAGACTGAAACGGCTATAAAACCATTGAAAGTTGAAAAAGGACCAGAAGTTACTTTAATAGCGAAAGAAGAAAAGCAAAAATTAAGTAACGGTGTTATTGTTCCAGTCTGGACATTTAATGGCTCATCTCCTGGTCCAGAAATTCGGGTAAAAAAAGGCGAAAAGGTGAAAGTGACATTAAAAAATGAACTATCTGCACCAGTATCTATTCATTGGCATGGGTATCCTGTCCCAAATA
>Ga0209463_1000625_pt1 | contig 25164 bp, 22 predicted proteins | sample AgamicMgSfrz_FD_187169 | JGI IMG/M metagenome (GOLD analysis project Ga0209463, IMG submission 187169) | Agave microbial communities from Guanajuato, Mexico - Mg.Sf.rz (SPAdes) (version 2) | ecosystem: Host-associated > Plants > Phyllosphere > Phylloplane/Leaf | place: Guanajuato, Mexico... | reverse complement strand
TTCCCACACACTCGCCATGGCAAAGCGGCCGGGTGTGTCAGCAACCTTCCATATCATCGCAGTCAAAGACCAACATTGTCTATTATACATATAACACAAGTGAAATGCAAGTCAAACTTAGATTTTTTCTTGTGCAACACACTTTTATTATTATACATACTATCACAAGTATTTACAAGTACATTCTACGTGGTCTTTCGTATCCATTTTCTTCATTTGAAATTATCAAGAAACCCATTAAATAAACTCCAGTTATTATAGAAGAAAGAATGAATATTCTTTACAAATAGAAAAGAAGCAGATGGCGTCCCATCTGCTTCTTCCGGAAGGCGTCCCTTCCAATATTGTTTTATCAATCAATTATTCTTGGATTGTAGCAACTACGCCAGCGCCTACAGTACGTCCACCCTCACGGATAGAGAATTTAGTACCTTCTTCGATAGCGATTGGAGCGATAAGTTCTACAGTCATTTCGATGTTATCTCCAGGCATAACCATTTCTACGCCTTCAGGAAGGTTACAAATACCAGTTACGTCAGTTGTACGGAAGTAGAACTGAGGACGGTAGTTTGTAAAGAATGGAGTGTGACGTCCACCTTCTTCTTTAGAAAGAACATAAACTTCAGCTTTGAACTTTGTGTGTGGAGTGATAGTGCTTGGTTTAGCAAGAACTTGTCCACGTTGGATATCTTCACGGGATACACCACGAAGAAGTGCACCGATGTTGTCACCAGCTTCAGCATAGTCAAGAAGTTTACGGAACATTTCAACACCAGTTACAGTTGTTGGTTTAGACTCTTCGTTGAAACCGATGATGTCAACAACGTCACCGACTTTAACTTGTCCACGCTCAACACGGCCAGTTGCAACTGTTCCACGACCAGTGATTGAGAATACATCCTCAACTGGCATCATGAATGGTTTGTCAGTGTCACGAGTTGGTTCTGGGATGTACTCGTCAACAGCAGTCATTAATTCATGGATTTTTTCTTCCCAAGCAGCGTCTCCTTGAAGAGCTTTTAGGGCAGATCCTTTGATAACTGGAATGTCATCGCCAGGGAATTCGTATTCAGATAGAAGATCACGGATTTCCATTTCTACTAATTCAAGAAGTTCTTCGTCATCTACCATGTCGCATTTGTTCATGAATACTACTAGGTATGGTACACCTACTTGACGAGAAAGAAGGATGTGCTCACGAGTTTGTGGCATTGGGCCATCAGCAGCAGATACTACTAGGATTCCGCCGTCCATTTGTGCAGCACCTGTGATCATGTTTTTAACATAGTCAGCATGTCCTGGGCAGTCAACGTGTGCATAGTGACGAGTAGCTGTTTCGTACTCAACGTGTGCAGTAGAGATTGTGATACCACGTTCTCTTTCTTCTGGAGCACCATCGATTTGGTCATAAGCGCGAGCTTCAGCTCCACCAGATTTAGCAAGTACAGTTGTGATTGCAGCAGTTAGAGTTGTTTTACCATGGTCAACGTGACCAATTGTTCCAACGTTAACGTGCGGTTTTGAACGATCAAATTTAGCTTTTCCCATTAGGAATTCCTCCTTAAAATTATAAATAAAAAATTAAGTATATAGGGGCTGTGAAAGAAGACTAATTCTTCCATCACAGCTTACATAAGATAGTTATACTTTAATAAGAGATGAAAATCAATTATTCACCTTTATTTTTTTTGATGATTTCTTCAGAAATGCTCTTAGGTACTTCTTCATAATGATCGAAGTGCATAGAGAATGTTCCGCGTCCTTGAGTGTTAGAACGTAAAGATGTAGCATATCCGAACATTTCAGATAGTGGAACCATCGCTTTAACCATTTGCGTGTTACCGCGAGCTTCCATACCTTCTACACGACCACGACGAGATGTGATATCTCCCATGATGTCGCCTAGGTAATCTTCTGGAATAACTACTTCCACTTTCATGATCGGTTCAAGGATGACAGGACTACATTTAGATGCTGCATTTTTAAGTGCCATAGATGCAGCGATTTTAAATGCCATTTCATTGGAGTCAACGTCATGGTAAGATCCGTCGAATAATTTAGCTTTGATGTCGACTAGCGGGTAACCAGCAAGTACACCACGGTCAAGTGAATCAACTAATCCAGCTTGTACAGCAGGGATATATTCACGTGGTACTACACCACCGACGATAGCATTTTCAAATTCGAATCCTTTACCTTCTTCGTTTGGACCAAATTCGATCCATACGTGTCCGAATTGTCCACGACCACCAGATTGGCGAACGAATTTACCTTCAACTTTAGCTGAACCACGGAAAGTTTCACGGTATGCTACTTGAGGAGCACCAACGTTTGCTTCCACTTTGAATTCGCGACGCATACGGTCAACAAGGATGTCCAAGTGAAGTTCACCCATACCAGCGATGATCGTTTGACCAGTTTCTTGGTCAGTATGCGCACGGAATGTTGGATCTTCATCTTGAAGCTTTTGTAAAGCTTGAGACATTTTGTCTTGGTCTGCTTTTGATTTCGGTTCAACTGATAGAGAGATAACTGGCTCTGGGAATACCATGGACTCAAGAATTACTTGGTTCTTGTCATCACATAGAGTATCTCCAGTTGTAGTATCTTTCAAACCAACGGCTGCTGCGATATCTCCTGCATATACAGTAGATATTTCTTCACGGCTGTTTGCGTGCATTTGAAGGATACGTCCAATACGCTCACGTTTTCCTTTAGTCGAGTTGATTACATAAGAACCTGATTCTAGTGTACCAGAGTACACACGGAAGAATGTAAGTTTACCAACGTAAGGGTCAGTCATAACTTTAAACGCTAAAGCAGAGAACGGTTCAGAATCATCTGAATGACGTTCAACTTCATCTTCTGAATCCGGTAATGTACCTTTGATAGCTGGTACATCCAATGGAGAAGGAAGGAAGTCAATAACGTTATCAAGCATTAATTGAACACCTTTGTTTTTGAAAGCCGATCCGCAGATAACTGGGAAAAATTCAACATTAACGGTTGCTGTACGGATGGCTGCTTTCAATTCAGCAATGCTGATTTCTTCGCCGCCAAGGTATTTTTCCATTAAGTCTTCATTAACTTCCGCTACTGCTTCAATTAACTTTTCGCGGTATTCTTCAGCTAATTCCCGGTGTTCTTCAGGAATTTCACCGATAGTGATATCAGTTCCTAGGTCATTACCGTAGAAATGAGTTTTCATTTCAATAAGGTCAATGATTGCAGAGAATTGATCTTCTGCTCCGATTGGTAACTGAACTGGGTGAGCGTTAGCTTGTAAACGATCGTGGATAGTTCCAACTGAATACAAGAAGTCTGCACCGATTTTGTCCATTTTATTTACGAATACGACACGTGGTACACCGTAAGTTGTAGCTTGGCGCCAAACCGTTTCAGTTTGAGGCTCAACACCTGATTGGGCATCAAGTACAGCTACAGCTCCATCAAGTACGCGCAAAGAACGTTCAACTTCAACTGTGAAGTCTACGTGTCCCGGTGTATCGATGATGTTTACACGGTGACCTTTCCACTGCGCAGTTGTTGCAGCGGAAGTGATCGTGATTCCGCGTTCTTGTTCCTGTTCCATCCAGTCCATTTGTGAAGCACCTTCGTGCGTTTCACCGATTTTGTGGATTTTACCAGTATAATATAGAACACGTTCTGTTGTTGTCGTTTTACCAGCATCGATGTGAGCCATGATACCGATATTACGAGTGTTTGCTAAGGAGAACTCTCTTGCCATTTGTCTTTCTCCTTCCTTCTATAAGGATTTTATAGTGATTAATCTTACCAGCGATAATGTGCGAAAGCTTTGTTGGCTTCAGCCATTTTGTGTGTATCTTCACGTTTCTTAACTGCTGCTCCAGTATTGTTGGCAGCGTCCATGATTTCATAAGCTAAACGCTCTTCCATCGTTTTTTCTCCACGAAGGCGAGAGTAGTTTACTAACCAACGAAGTCCTAGAGTCGATTTACGGTCTGGACGCACCTCAACTGGTACTTGGTAGTTAGCTCCACCCACACGGCGTGCTTTTACTTCTAGTACAGGCATGATGTTTTTAAGTGCTTGATCGAAAACTTCGATCGGCTCATTGCCAGTACGTTCTTTGATTAAATCAAATGCAGAGTAAAGAATTTTTTGTGATTTACCTCTTTGTCCATCAACCATTAATTTGTTGATTAAGCGAGTCACAAGTTTTGAATTATATATTGGATCTGGTAATACGTCTCTTTTCGTTACAGGTCCTTTACGAGGCATTATATTTCCTCCTTTCAAGAAAGTTCAATTTTGGTTTTAGTTTATTTTTTTGCTGCTTTCGGACGCTTAGTACCGTATTTAGAACGGCCTTGCATACGATTGTTAACTCCAGCTGTATCAAGAGCACCACGTACGATATGGTAACGTACCCCTGGTAAATCTTTTACACGTCCGCCACGGATAAGAACCACGCTGTGTTCTTGTAGGTTGTGACCGATACCTGGGATATAAGCTGTTACCTCGATACCGTTTGTTAGACGTACACGCGCATATTTACGTAACGCGGAGTTTGGTTTTTTCGGTGTCATAGTACCCACACGAGTGCAAACACCACGTTTTTGCGGAGATGATACGTTAGTTTGTGCTTTTTTAAAGCTGTTGTAGCCTTTGTTAAGTGCTGGAGATTTTGAATTAACCTCTTTAGACTCGCGTCCTTTACGCACTAATTGATTAATAGTAGGCATTACATTTTTCCTCCCTTCACGTTTTCATTTCTAGTACCACACATCCAGGTGGTTCATAAATGGGTAAAAACAAAGTCTTTGCAAATATTATTGCAAAAACATTTTTACTTTTTAATGGCAACAGTTGCTGCTCCGACATCAATACCACATGCTTTGCCAAGCATTCTCATCGAATCAACATATGTGATAGGAACATCCAATTCTTTGGCGGTCTCAACGACACGCCCAGTCAAGTATATATCTGCATCATCAGCGATGATAACTTCTTGAATTAAATTGTTTTTAAGAGCTCTAACTGCTTGCTTCGTCCCTATAATCACTGACTTTGCCTGTATTACTTTTTCATAAGACATGGTCCATATCCTCCAAAGTTACAGGGTAACATAGGAGCACCTTTGCTATAGTATCATTATAAGTCGGATACTGTCAACTTCTTTCAAAAAAATAAATTCAAGCAAAAGGTTTTCCTTACATAATTCTATTAAGATTTTCAATTTGCCCAAACGGAAATTATCAAAATTCTCATAGGCTTTTCAGCCGGCCATGAGTAATAAGAGAGACCAGCTCAATAAATTCTGATCCTTCATCTCCTCCAATAGGAAACGGGAGTGTGGTTTTCAGTTTAAATTATTGAGCTGGTCCTTTTTCCATTAATCCACTGTTACTGTATCGGCACTTTCGTCAACAACGACAGGGTTTGCTTTTCTGTATCTAAGCATTCCTGTTCCTGCAGGGACAAGTTTACCGATGATGACATTTTCTTTAAGCCCAAGCAATTCATCACGTTTTCCTTTTATTGCTGCATCAGTCAAGACCCTAGTTGTTTCTTGGAATGACGCGGCGGACAAGAAGGAATCCGTTTCAAGAGATGCTTTTGTGATACCTAGCAATACAGGACGACCTGTAGCCGGTAATTTGTTGGTCAGCAATGCATCAGTGTTTGCAGTAGTGAACTGGTTGACATCCAATAATGTTCCTGGAAGCACTTCAGTTTCGCCTGCATCAAGCACACGGACTTTACGCATCATTTGTCTAACCATTACCTCGATGTGCTTATCACCGATTTCAACACCTTGCATCCGGTATACTTTTTGAACTTCATGAAGCAGGTATTCCTGAACAGTAAGCACGTCTGTAACCTTCAGCAATTCTTTCGGATCGATGGAACCCTCTGTCAACTCTTCACCACGACGGACAGGTGTATCAACAGTTACTCTTAAACGTGCTGTGTATGGCGCAGTATATGTGCGTGATTCAACAGCACCTTGAACAACGATTTCCTGTTGTTTATCCCGAATTTCATTGATGGAAACAATCGTTCCTTCAATTTCGGAAATGACAGCTTGACCTTTAGGGTTTCTTGCTTCAAATATTTCTTGGATACGAGGAAGACCTTGAGTGATATCGTCCCCAGCAACCCCACCTGTATGGAATGTACGCATCGTCAACTGTGTACCAGGTTCTCCGATTGATTGAGCGGCAATGATACCGACTGCTTCGCCCACTTCAACTTCTTGACCGGTAGCCAAGTTGCGTCCATAACATTTTTTACATACACCATGGCTGGTGTTACATGTAAAGGCAGAACGGATCCATGCTGTTTCGATTCCAAGTGATTCAATATAGTTAGCAAGATCTTCAGTAATAAGATCATTTTCAGCCACGATTACTTCATTTGTTTCTGGATGTCTGATCGCTTTTCTTGCATAACGGCCAACTAGGCGCTCTTCAAGATGCTCAATTATTTCAGTACCCTCTCTCAAGGCTGAAATTTTCAAGCCGCGGTCCGTTCCACAATCGTCATCACGGATGATGACATCTTGGGCAACGTCAACAAGTCGACGGGTAAGGTAACCGGAATCGGCCGTTTTAAGCGCTGTATCGGCAAGACCTTTACGCGCACCATGTGTAGAGATGAAGTACTCCAACACGGTTAAACCTTCACGGAAACTTGATTTGATCGGTAATTCAATGATACGTCCAGCCGGGTTGGCCATCAAACCACGCATACCAGCAAGCTGCGTAAAGTTGGAAGCATTACCACGGGCACCGGAATCACTCATCATGAAGATCGGGTTGCGTCGGTCCAGGGAGTCCATAAGTTTGGACTGAATGGTATCCTTGGCAGCACTCCAAATTGAAATGACGCGATCATAACGCTCATCCTCAGTAATAAGACCGCGTCTGAATTGTTTCAAGACGTTATCCACTTTGGTTTGAGCCTCAGTAATGATTTCTTGTTTTTCTTTTAAAACGACAATATCAGCCACACCAACGGTAATACCAGCTTTTGTCGAATATTTGAATCCAAGATCTTTCATCCGGTCAAGCATTTTGGATGTTTCGGTAATTTTAAAGCGTTTAAAGACTTCCGCAATGATATTTCCAAGAATTTTTTTCTTGAAAGGATCGATAGCAGGTTGGGACTTAATCAATTCAGGGATATTAGCGCCCTTTTCCACAAAATATTTCTCTGGAGTTTTGGTTTCCAGATTATAACGTGTCGGTTCGTTAATATACGGGAATGATTTAGGTAAAATTTCATTGAAGATCAATTTTCCAACAGTCGTAATTAGAAGTTGGCCGTTTTGTTCTTCAGTGAATGTTTCGTTATTCAGTGACGATGCATGTACGGCACAACGGGAATGTAAGTGTACATATCCGTTTTGGTATGCAAGTAATGCTTCACTTGTATCTTTAAAGATCATACCCTCACCGATAGCGCCTTCTCTTTCCAACGTTAAGTAATAGTTACCTAATACCATATCTTGAGAAGGTGTAACGACAGGTTTACCATCTTTAGGGTTCAAAATGTTCTGTGCTGCAAGCATAAGCATGCGTGCTTCGGCTTGTGCTTCAGAAGATAGAGGAACGTGGACCGCCATTTGGTCACCGTCAAAGTCAGCGTTGTAAGCTGTACATACGAGCGGATGCAAACGAATTGCGCGACCTTCAACCAACGTTGGTTCAAATGCTTGGATCCCAAGTCTATGAAGAGTCGGTGCACGGTTCAATAGTACTGGGTGTTCTCTAATAACTTCTTCTAGGACATCCCATATTTCAGGAGATAAACGTTCAATTTTGCGCTTAGCGGATTTGATGTTATGCGCTAGACCTCTTTGAACAAGCTCCTTCATTACGAATGGTTTGAATAATTCAATCGCCATTTCTTTCGGAAGACCACATTGGTACATCTTTAAGTTTGGTCCGACTACGATAACGGAACGGCCAGAGTAATCAACACGTTTACCAAGAAGATTTTGACGGAAACGGCCTTGTTTACCTTTTAACATGTGAGATAAAGATTTTAACGGACGGTTACCTGGTCCAGTTACCGGACGGCCACGACGGCCATTATCGATAAGAGCATCGACAGCTTCTTGCAGCATACGCTTCTCATTTTGAACGATAATGCTTGGTGCTCCAAGGTCCAGTAATCTTTTCAACCGATTATTACGGTTGATAACACGGCGATATAAATCATTTAAATCAGATGTGGCAAAACGTCCTCCATCAAGTTGAACCATAGGACGAAGCTCCGGTGGAATGACCGGAAGCACGTCAAGGATCATCCATGAAGGCTCATTTCCGGAGTTACGGAATGCTTCAAGCACTTCCAAGCGTTTGATTGCACGGGTTCTGCGTTGTCCTTGAGCTGTTTTAAGCTCCTCTTTCAACGACTCTACTTCCTTTTCCGTATCAATATCTTGTAAAAGTTTTTTAATAGCTTCCGCACCCATGGCAGCTTGGAATTTCTTACCGTATTTTTCACGGTATGTACGATATTCCTTTTCAGAAAGAAGCTGTTTCTTTTCTAAAGTTGTATCGCCCGTTTCAGTTACTACGTAAGATGCAAAGTAAATAACTTCTTCCAAAGCCCGTGGAGACATATCAAGAACAAGTCCCATACGGCTAGGAATTCCTTTAAAATACCATATGTGTGAAACTGGTGCTGCCAGCTCAATATGACCCATACGCTCACGACGCACCTTAGCACGGGTGACTTCAACGCCACAACGGTCACAGACTACGCCTTTATAACGAACACGTTTATATTTTCCGCAATGACATTCCCAGTCCTTTTGAGGTCCAAAGATTCTCTCACAGAATAAACCGTCTTTTTCTGGCTTTAACGTACGATAGTTGATTGTTTCTGGTTTTTTAACTTCTCCATGGGACCAAGAACGAATCTTGTCTGGTGAAGCAAGACCAATTTTCATATACTCAAAATTATTAACGTCTAACAAGGGGCCTACCTCCCTTTTAATCTCCAGGTTTAACCCTTGATTGCCGTCACGTTATGAGGCAATCTTACACCGGATGATGGTTGATTGAATCAATAAGGCTCTAACAAGGCAGCATGATTTTCTAATGAACATCTCGCTGCCAGTCAGAGCAGGTAATATATAACTGAATGTTTATATTTAATTTTATTCTTTGACAGGTGCCCCTACTTCGGAAGCAACCATATCTTTGGTTTCTGAATCAAGGCTTAATTTGTCTGCTTGGTTGGCTTCATCTTCATCTTCCAAATCACGCATTTCGATTTCACGATCTTCGGCATTGAGGATTTTAACATCCAATCCTAAACTTTGAAGCTCCTTAATCAATACTTTGAATGACTCAGGAACGCCTGGTTCAGGGACATTTTCACCTTTGACAATCGCTTCGTACGTTTTAACACGACCTACGACATCATCTGATTTAACGGTTAGGATTTCTTGTAATGTATAAGCGGCACCATAAGCTTCAAGTGCCCATACTTCCATCTCACCGAAACGCTGTCCACCAAATTGCGCTTTACCACCAAGTGGTTGCTGCGTAACAAGGGAGTAAGGTCCAGTTGAACGTGCATGAAGTTTATCATCGACCATATGCGCCAGTTTGATCATGTACATGACACCAACTGATACACGGTTATCGAATGCTTCACCTGAACGGCCATCATAAAGGACAGTTTTTGCATCACGGGACATCCCGGCTTCTTCAATCGTACCCCAAACGTCTTCCTCAGTGGCACCATCGAATACAGGAGATGCTACATGAATGCCAAGTGCGCGTGCAGCCATACCCAAGTGTAGCTCCAACACCTGACCGATGTTCATACGTGAAGGTACACCCAATGGGTTTAACATGATGTCGACTGGAGTGCCGTCCGGTAAATAAGGCATATCTTCTTCAGGAAGAATCCTGGAGATTACCCCTTTGTTACCATGTCGTCCGGCCATTTTATCGCCTTCATGGATTTTACGTTTTTGAACGATATATACACGTGCGAGTTGGTTTACACCAGGAGGCAGTTCATCGCCGTCTTCTCTGTTAAATACTTTAACATCAAGAACGATTCCTCCGCCGCCGTGAGGTACACGAAGTGATGTATCCCTTACTTCACGTGCTTTTTCACCGAAGATTGCATGTAATAGACGTTCCTCAGCAGTCAGTTCCGTTACACCTTTAGGCGTGACTTTACCAACGAGAAGGTCTCCGTCTTTCACTTCAGCACCCACACGGATAATTCCGCGCTCATCAAGATTACGAAGCGCATCTTCCCCTACGTTAGGGATATCACGGGTGATTTCTTCAGGCCCTAATTTTGTATCGCGTGATTCAGATTCATATTCTTCAATATGAATGGAAGTGTACACATCATCTTTAACCAATCGTTCACTCATGATGATGGCATCTTCATAGTTATATCCATCCCATGTCATGAAGGCTACCAATACGTTACGTCCAAGTGCCAACTCACCTTTTTCCATTGAAGGACCATCAGCAAGAATTTCACCTTTTACGACGTTGTCGCCAACACTTACGATAGGGCGTTGATTATAGCACGTTCCTTGGTTGGAACGAATGAATTTTAATAGACGATATTTATCAAGATTTCCTTTTACTTGCTGCCCGTCTACTTCACTTACCCTACGTACCCATACTTCACGTGATTCAACGTGCTCTACGATACCAGGGTGTTTACAGATTACGGCAGCACCGGAGTCTTTCGCTGAAACATACTCCATACCCGTTCCTACCCGAGGGGCTTCCGGTTGAAGCAAAGGAACTGCTTGACGTTGCATGTTCGCTCCCATAAGGGCACGGTTGGAGTCATCGTTTTCCAAGAAAGGAATACATGCAGTCGCGGCAGATACAACTTGTTTAGGAGATACATCCATGTAATCTACGCGGTCACGCGGAACAACGGTATTTTCACCGCGGAAACGTGCAACAACATCGTTATCAAGGAATGACCCGTCATCCGACAGTCGTACATTCGCTTGGGCAACTACATAGTTATCTTCCTCATCAGCTGTTAAGTAATCGATTTGGCTTGTAATTTTACCTGTTTCAGGGTCCACACGGCGGTATGGTGTTTCAATGAAGCCATATGGGTTAACCTTTGCAAAACTGGATAACGAGTTAATCAAACCAATATTCGGTCCCTCAGGCGTTTCAATCGGACACATGCGGCCATAGTGGGAATAATGAACGTCACGTACTTCAAAGCCAGCACGCTCACGTGTCAGACCACCAGGTCCCAATGCAGATAGACGACGTTTATGCGTCAACTCAGCCAACGGGTTCGTTTGATCCATGAACTGGGAAAGCTGTGAACTTCCAAAGAACTCTTTAATGGATGCAATGACCGGGCGAATGTTGATTAGTTGTTGTGGAGTGATTGTGTTCGTATCCTGAATGGACATTCTTTCACGGACAACACGCTCCATACGGGATAAACCAATTCTGAATTGGTTTTGCAGCAATTCACCAACGGAACGCAGACGACGGTTACCTAAATGGTCAATGTCATCCGTGATTCCCACACCATGCAATAAATTAAAGAAATAACTGATGGAAGAAATGATATCAGCCGGTGTAATGTTTTTGACCTGGTCGGTCACATAAGCATTACCGATGATATTGATCACTTTTTCGCCTTCAGCATCGTTTGGTGCAAACACCTTAATAGGTTGAAGAAGAGTTTCTTCCTCTACTACACCACCTGATGGATGGAATGTTTTGAATCCTATTCCACCTTCGATATGAGGCAGAATCCTATCAAGAGTCCGACGATCAAGCATTGTACCTTTTTCAACAATGATTTCTCCCGTTTCAGGATCAATCAAAGTCTCTGCAATACGTTGTCCGAATAAACGGTTCTTAATATGCAGTTTTTTGTTTATTTTATAACGGCCTACATTAGCTAAATCATAACGTTTCGGATCAAAAAAGCGTGATACTAAAAGACTTTTCGCGTTTTCGACAGTAGGCGGTTCACCTGGGCGTAGACGCTCATAGATTTCTAGTAATGCTTTTTCCACACTCTCGGTGTTATCCTTTTCAAGAGTGTTGCGAAGGTATTCGTTGTCACCGATCAAATCGATGATTTCTTGATCTGTTCCGAATCCAAGGGCACGCATCAATACCGTGATCGGTAATTTCCTGGTGCGGTCGATTCGAACATACACAACATCCTTGGCGTCTGTTTCGTATTCGAGCCATGCGCCACGGTTAGGAATAACGGTCGCAGAGAACCCAAGCTTACCGTTTTTATCCATTTTCCCATTGTAGTAAACACTCGGTGAGCGCACTAATTGGGATACAATTACCCGTTCAGCACCATTGATGACAAATGTACCTGTTTCAGTCATCAGCGGGAAGTCGCCCATAAATACATCCTGGTCTTTTACTTCCCCTGTTTCTTTGTTAACAAGGCGCACTTTCACACGAAGTGGTGCAGAATACGTAACATCGCGTTCTTTTGTTTCTTCCACAGAATACTTCGGCTCAGCTAAGCTGTAATCGATGAATTCTAACGATAAATTACCTGTAAAATCCTCAATAGGAGAAATGTCCTGGAACATTTCCTTTAAACCTACATCTAGAAACCATTGATAAGAAGCTGTTTGAATTTCAATCAGATTCGGAAGGTCCAAAACCTCACTGATTCTTGCATAACTTCTACGTTGGCGGTGTCGTCCATACTGAACAAGTTGACCTGTCAACTGATTCACCCCTTAAATCAAGCGTTATAAGGATCCATTTGCCTCGGAAAAGGAATCATTTCCATAGACAAAAAGAAAATGGTTTTTATTTTAAAAACCACTATTTCTCATAAAACGAACTATTATTTATATATTTTTCCCATATTATCCATTGATTATACACCAATGGTATAAAAATTGCATAGTTACGGAATTATATATATGCATTTTATAATACTAACATAGCGAAAATTTAGAGTCAAACCTTTTTGGATAATAGTATATAGTAACCTTTTTTCTTAACGGGCACTTCAACATTTCCAAATAATTGCTCCATTTTATCCATTGCGGATGGAGCCCCTTGTTTTTTTTGAATGACAACCCATAATTCTCCACCAGCTACCAAACTGCGATAGCTTTCTTCTAAAATTTCGTGGACTACACTTTTACCTGCGCGAATGGGAGGGTTCGTAAGAATCGCTGCGAATAAATTGGAGGCAACTTTGTCAAAACGATCGCTTTCGTATATATTCACATTTGCGATCCCATTAGAAGCAGCATTCTCTTTTGACAATTCAACTGCCCGGCTATTTATATCAATCATTTCTATCGTTCTATCGGGATAAGCTGCCGCAATCGATATTCCGATCGGTCCATACCCGCAACCAACATCGAGAATATTTCCTTCCACAGCTTCATTAAGGTTAAAACTCTCAACCAAAAGACGCGATCCGAAATCAACTTCCTTTTTCGAAAAAACACCATTATCACTTTTGAAGCGAAATGTACGTCCCTTTAATGTGAAATCCCAAAATTTCGGATTGCTTACGACATCCGGTTTGTGTGAGTAGTAATGCTCTGTCAGAGTCATCTCCCCCTATCAGAAAGGAATATTGAAGATTTAATGAGAGAAGAGAATTGAAGAATGGATGCTTGCATGCCGGAATGTTCCAGTAACGATATCCTCGTTACCAAACCATTAACGGCCAGTTCCCGTCATTTCTTTAAAAATGAAGAAAAAAAGCCCGCCAATGATAGCGAGCTTTTTGTTTATGCAAGATTACTTAACTTCAACGCCAGCTCCAACTTCTTCAAGTTTAGCTTTGATTTCTTCAGCTTCTTCTTTAGAAGCGCCTTCTTTGATTGCTTTTGGAGTGTTGTCAACAAGTTCTTTTGCTTCTTTAAGTCCAAGACCTGTAACTTCACGTACAGCTTTGATAACTTTGATTTTTTGATCTCCAGCAGATGTAAGAACTACATCAAACTCAGTTTTTTCTTCAGCAGCAGCGCCACCAGCAGCAGCTACAGCTACAGGTGCAGCAGCAGTTACGCCAAATTCTTCTTCGATTGCTTTTACAAGGTCGTTTAATTCTAAAACAGTCATGTTTTTAACTGCTTCAATGATTTGATCTTTAGTCATTTTTATTTCCTCCTCGAAATGGTTGGTTTTTTTTGAATCAGCAGGCTAAATAAGCGGTTAGCTTACGCGCCTTGTTCTTCTTTTTGCTCTGCAACAGCTTTTGTAGCAAGAGCAAGTCCGCGCATAGGTGCTTGTAGCACGCTGAGTAGCATTGAAAGTAGGCCTTCGCGTGAAGGTAGTTCTGCAAGAGCTTTAATTTCTTCAGCAGTTGCAACATTTCCTTCGATAACTCCAGCTTTGATTTCTAACGCTTCATGTTTTTTCGCAAAATCGTTAAGGATTTTTGCTGGCGCAATAACATCTTCAGTTGAGAATGCAATTGCGTTTGGACCTGTTAATGATTCGTTCAAAGCGCTAAGCTCAGCACTTTCAGCAGCACGGCGAGTCATAGAGTTTTTGTAAACTTTAAACTCAACGCCAGCTTCACGAAGTTGCTTACGAAGTTCTGTTACTTCAGCAACAGTCAATCCACGGTAGTCAACAACTACTGTTGATTGGCTTGAAGTTAACTTTTCAGAAATCTCAGCAACGATTTTTTGCTTTTGTTCAATAATTGCGTTCATCCTTACACCTCCTGTAGATTTGCTTGAAAACATTTATACCGTTTCAAAGAAAAAGCCTTCATCTCTATTGCAGACATGAAGGCAGTAATTTCAAAAGTCATAGTCCAGGACTATTATTATCGAATTACCTCGGCAGGGAATTAAGCTCGTAATGAGCACCTACTGTCTACGGTACAAATAGTATTCATTTATTCACAACAAAACTTATTATAACAATAATAGTTTTGGTATGTCAATTATTTATTTGAAAGAAGAAGGATCAACTTTCACGCCAGGGCCCATTGTAGTTGTTACAGAAACGTTTTTCATGTAAGTTCCTTTAGCAGCCGCAGGTTTAACTTTCAATAATGTATCATAGATAGTAGTGAAGTTTTCCACTAGTTTAGCATCTTCGAAAGATACTTTACCGATAGGAGCGTGGATGTTACCAGCTTTATCTACGCGGTATTCAACTTTACCAGCTTTGATTTCATTAACAGCTTTCGTTACATCGAAAGTTACTGTGCCAGTTTTAGGGTTAGGCATTAAACCTTTAGGTCCTAATACACGGCCAAGTTTACCAACTTCACCCATCATGTCTGGAGTCGCAACGATTACATCGAATTCGAACCATCCTTGTTGGATTTTGTTGATGTAGTCAGATTCGCCAACGTAGTCAGCACCAGCAGCTTCCGCTTCTTTTGCTTTTTCGCCTTTAGCGAACACTAATACGCGTTGAGTTTTACCAGTACCATTCGGAAGAACAACAGCTCCACGAATTTGTTGGTCAGCTTTCTTAGGGTCTACGCCTAAACGGAAAGCCACTTCAACAGTCGCATCGAATTTTGCGAAGTTTGCTTTTTTAGCAACTTCGATTGCTTCAGTTACAGCGTAAGCCTTAGAAACTTCTACAAGCTTAGCTGCTTCAAGATACTTTTTACCTTTTTTCGCCATGATATAAATCCTCCTAAATTGTGGTTTTAACGGAATGACCTCCCACGAATAAAGGTTGCGAGTATCAATCGCAACCCCGTAGAAACAAATAGCAATTACATGGATTAGTCTTCGATGACAATACCCATGCTGCGAGCAGTACCTTCAACCATACGCATTGCAGCTTCAACGCTTGCAGCGTTTAGGTCAGGCATTTTAGTTTCAGCAATCTCGCGCACTTGATCACGCTTGACTGTAGCAACTTTATTACGGTTAGGTTCACCAGAACCAGACTCGATACCAGCTACTTTCTTAAGCAATACTGCAGCCGGTGGAGTTTTTGTAATGAATGTAAATGAACGGTCTTCAAATACCGTGATTTCAACAGGAATAATTAGACCAGCTTGATCTGCTGTACGAGCGTTGAACTCCTTACAGAATCCCATGATGTTTACACCAGCTTGACCTAATGCAGGACCGACTGGCGGTGCCGGATTCGCTTTACCAGCAGGAATTTGCAATTTAACCATTTTAATTACTTTTTTAGCCACGAGACACACCTCCTTATAAGTCCGTGATGTGGTAATAGGGTAATACCCTCCCACTCATCTTGAATTCTTTATATATTAATAAAGAATACTTGTATCGTTGAGGCCTAAAAATTGAAACATACTGACCTTTGAAATTTTACCACTTTCAAAAGGCAATTTCAAGTTTTTTTCCGTTTATAATTTTTCCACCTGATTAAAATCAAGTTCAACCGGTGTATCACGGCCGAACATATTGACTAGGACCCTTACTTTCCCTTTGTCTTTATCAAGTTCTTCAATCGGTCCTGCAAAAGTTGCAAATGGGCCTTCTTTAACTTGAACCGTATCACCGATTTCAAAATCAACTTCGATTTTGCTTTCATCCACGCCCATTCGTTTAAGAACGACTTCAATTTCTTCCGGAAGCAATGCAGTCGGTTTTGAACCAGCTCCAGATGAACCCACGAAACCTGTTACCCCAGGCGTATTCCGGACAACATACCATGAATCATCCGTCATGATGATCTCAACCAACACATAACCTGGAAACACTTTCTTTTTGGTCACTTTCTTTTTGCCATCTTTCACTTCTGTTTCTTCTTCTTCTGGAACTACTACGCGAAAGATCTTGTCTTCCATCCCCATAGTTTCAACACGTTTTTCCAAGTTAGCTTTAACCTTGTTCTCATAACCTGAATAGGTGTGAACTACATACCAATTCTTTTCCATGTGTTAGGACTTTAACGTCCTTCCCTCCCTGCAATCGATCATTTTCTTTATTAATCTTTATCTTTGAACGTTTTAGCCAAAAAACCATACAGGCGTCATCCCGAACTTAACTAGAATATATTGTGATGATTCATATTACAGCAGCACTCGTTTTTGAACTTCTTCACTTATTAAAAAAGACAAATTAAAAAACCCGTTTCCGGGCTTTTCTGCTGACACATATTATTCTATCACTATTATACCTTATTTTCGAATCTCTTATTCAATAACTAAGCGAATTAATTCGGAAATACCCAAATCGACCACTGTAAAGAATAAAGCCATAAATACTACAGTCGTTACCACCACGATTGTATATTTAGTAAGCTCCTTGCGTTTCGGCCAGCTTACTTTTTGCATTTCGCGAGCGACTCCGCTGAAAAATTCGGTAAAACGTTTCATGAATGTACCTCCAAGCATTAGAAGCTTCTGTCAATCTATTTATAAAACGGTTATTTCGTTTCTTTATGAATCGAGTGTGAGTTGCAAGTACTGCAAAATTTCTTGATTTCCAGCCGTTCGCCGCTTGTCGATTGTTTGCTCTCATAACTATAATTTCTTGAACCGCAATCGTTGCAGGCAAGAACTATTTTTTTTCGCATTAGATACACCTATCCTATCTACTATATCCATAAAACCTTATCACGACTGTTTTTTATTGTCAATATCAAAGCGGGTTTCACCCATTATGGACAACGTAAATCAAAACATCGGCTTGCATCTAAAAATCTTAGTGAATAAAAAACTTCCATGTGGAGAAGGGACAGATGAAATTAAGCGGAAAAAGCGGAGGGATTATAAACTGATTTCCCTTACTTCCAGATAGCGCTCGAGCTTTCTTTTCACCCGCTGAAGGGCGTTGTCGATTGACTTAACATGCCGGTTCAACTCTTCCGAAATTTCTTGGTAGGTTTGTCCATCCAGGTAAAGAGCTAACACTTTTCTCTCAAGATCACTCAGGAGCTCGGCCATCTTTAATTCGATATCGTCAAACTCTTCTTGGTTGATGATCAGTTCTTCCGGGTCCAAAACCTTCGTACCCGATATGATATCCATTAGAGTTCGGTCCGATTCCTCATCATAAATTGGCTTGTCCAGGGAAACATAGGAATTGAGCGGAATATGTTTTTGACGTGTTGCTGTTTTGATAGCTGTAATGATCTGCCTCGTAATGCATAGTTCTGCAAATGCTTTAAAAGAAGATAACTTATCCCCTTTAAAATCACGGACGGCTTTATATAAACCAATCATACCTTCTTGCACGATGTCTTCCTTATCGGCACCAATCAAGAAATAAGTCCTTGCCTTCGCTCTTACAAAATTACGATACTTTTGGATCAAATAATCAAGCGCTTCACTGTCTCCAGTGTGCACCAACCCTATCAATTCATCATCCTCAAACTGAAGATACTTTTCGTTCAGCTTCATTCCGAATTTGAGACCCACATTATATCCCCCTGACCTGACTCAGATAGAAATATTATACAGCAGGTAAATTTTACCCGTCAATGGTTCAAATTTTACCCCGGCGCCATTTTTCGAAAATTTCTGCCACTTCTTCACTTAAAGGAATTTTAGCAACGGGTCTTATCGTTGTTGTTTTTCTTACATCTTTCTTGATTTCGCCTTGAATTTCTTCCATTTCAATTAGCAGTTCACGAGCGGATTTCCTTAGGGCCCCTTGGCCAAAGATCACCCACTGTTCCGTGAAGTCAGAGGTTGCCACTTGAATTTGCGTTTTGACATTATTCAGTTCGATGGCCATCTTTTCTATTCTTTCATCCGCAGTTTCATTTTCTTTTGTAAAAATTACGTCAACTTTGTGATTTTTGAATATGCGGGCAATTCCCTGAACATATTGAGCATCAAATACGACAATTACACGGTATCCGGTAAATGCTTGATATTCCGCCATCATTTCTATCAATCGGTCCCTTGCAGCAGCAAGATCCCGTTCTTTTAATTCTCTCAGTTCCGGCCAAGCTCCAATAATGTTATAACCGTCCACCAACAGAATATTCATTTCGTCATTGCCCTAGGGGATTTCTTTTTCTATAAACCTCATACATCAATAAACCGGCTGCTACCGATGCATTTAACGAAGTTACTTTTCCAGCCATTGGAAGACGGATGAGAAAATCACATTTCTCCTTCATTAACCGGGCCATGCCTTTTCCTTCGCTGCCGATAACAAGTCCGATAGGCATCTTTCCGTCCATGTTACGGTAATCATCGCTGCCTTTCGCATCGGTACCGACTATCCATACCCCTCGCTCTTTCAATTCTTCCACCGCTCTTGCCAAATTTGTAACACGAGCTACAGGAATATATTCGATTGCACCAGTCGAAGCTTTAGCCACTGTTGCCGTCAAGCCCACCGCTCTTCTTTTCGGTATGATGATTCCATGGGCCCCGACTGCATCAGCCGTCCTCATGATCGAACCTAAATTATGCGGATCTTCAACCTCATCAAGGATCATGAAAAAAGGTGCTTCGTCCCGTTCAGCCGCTTTTGCGAATAAGTCATCCAGCTCCACATATTCATATGCAGCCACTTGTGCGATAACGCCTTGATGGATGCCTTCTACCATTTGGTCAATTTTTTTCTTCGGTACGATTTGCACGAGAACCTTCTTTTCCTTCGCGAGACCGATAAGTGGTTGCATCGAGCCTTTTTGCGAGCCCTCGGCTATCCAAATTTTATTAACTTCCCGTTCGGAGCGAAGTGCTTCCAATACGGGGTTTCTGCCAATGATATATTCTTCGCTCATGGGTTACTCCCCTTTTCTTCTTCAATGTATTCAATGGATTTTTTGATGAGTTCTTCCATTCTTTCTATTCGACCGGATAAATACAAAAATCCCATTAGAGCCTCGAAGGCTGTACTGTAGCGATACGTTTGCACATCTGTATTCTTCGGTACCGTACCGGATTTCGCATTTCGGCCGCGCCGAACGACAGCGGATTCCTCTTCCGATAGCCAATCTGACTCCAGAAAGAAGTGGATGATTTTATTTTGCGCTTTAGCAGCTACAAAAGATGTAGCTTTTTTGTGAAGTAGATTGGGCTTGACCGCCCCTTTTTGAATGAGGTGATGCCGTATATACGTTTCGTATACGGCATCACCTATATATGCTAAAGCAAGACTGTTCAGCATTTTTGCATCTACCTTACTATCGTAATGAAGCATTAATTACCCTCTTTTCCATCTTGTACCTTGAGGGGTATCCTCTAATATGATATTCATGTTTTTCAAGCGATCGCGAATTTCATCAGATAATCCAAAATTGCGGTCTTTCCGCGCTTGAATCCTTTGCTGTATCAACCCTTCAATTTCTTCATCCAGAAGCCCCTCTTCCTCAAGGGACAAACCGAGGACAGAAAATAAGGTGTTGAATTTATCAAGGAAAGCATTAATCACTTCCGTGTCTGTGTTTTTCTCCATCAAGTAATAATTTGCCTGTTTGGAAAGTTCAAAAAGCATGGATATTGCATTAGCTGTGTTGAAATCATCGTCCATTTCCTTAATGAATTGTTCATGTAAATCATTCAGCTTCTCCAACCAAACATCATTATTCTCAGTCAATCCGTCACTTACTTGAAGGCGATGCTTTAAATTTTGATATGATGTCCTTAAGCGTTCAAGGGACGCTTTTACATTTTCAAGCACTTCTTCACTGTAATTGATCGGATGACGGTAATGTACTGATAACATGAAGAAGCGTAACACTTGTGGATCATGCTTCTGAATGATGTCATGCACAAGGACGAAATTACCTAAGGACTTAGACATTTTTTCATTCTCAATATTTATATACCCATTATGCATCCAATAATTCGCAAAGGTCTTACCCGTCAATGCTTCGGATTGTGCAATTTCATTTTCATGATGCGGGAATGCCAGATCTTGACCTCCTGCATGAATATCGATGGTATCCCCCAAATACTTTTTGACCATTGCGGAGCATTCGATATGCCAGCCAGGACGCCCCTTACCCCATGGGCTCTCCCATGATATTTCATTATCCTTGGCCGCTTTCCAAAGGGCGAAATCAAGGGCATCTTGTTTTTTCTCCCCTATTTCAATACGTGCCCCCACTCGAAGCTCATCGATGGACTGATGTGAAAGCTTGCCATATCCCTCAAACTTACGAGTGCGGTAATACACATCGCCTTCCGATTCATAAGCGAATCCTTTCTCGATTAACGCCGAGATGAATTCAATGATTGCATCCATGTTCTCCATTACGGTCGGGTGAGCATCCGCTTTTTTGCAGCCCAATGCCGACACGTCTTCAAAATACGCCTTTATGAAACGCTCCGATATGGTCGGGACATCTTCACCCAATTCTTTTGCCGCTCGAATCAACTTATCATCCACATCCGTGAAGTTCGAAACGAATTGCACATCATATCCACGGTAATCCAAATACCTACGAACGGTATCGAATACGATTGCCGGTCTTGCATTGCCAATATGAATGTAATTATAGACAGTGGGTCCGCATACATACATCTTCACCTTTCCCTCTTCAATCGGGACGAAGGTTTCCTTTTTTCTTGTTGCTGTGTTATATATTTTAATCGCCATATTATAGACTCCTTTCTTCCTGCTTCTGTTCGGCCAACCTTGCTCTTAAGGCCCTGATTTCACTATCCAATTCCTTAAAGCGATCAGCGATTGGATCAGGAAGATCACAATGATTTAGGTCTTTATTGATTTTGATACCATCTTGAATGACCACTTTACCTGGAATGCCCACCACAGTAGAATTAGGTGGCACTTCCTTCAAAACGACCGATCCCGCACCGATTTTCGAATTTTCCCCAACAGTGATGGAACCCAGCACTTTTGCTCCTGTAGCTATCAAAACATTATCCTTTATCGTAGGATGACGTTTTCCCTTTTCTTTTCCGGTCCCCCCAAGGGTTACACCTTGAAAGACGGATACATTGTCACCAATTTCACAAGTTTCGCCAATGACGATCCCCATTCCATGGTCAATGAAGAAACGACGGCCAATCGTAGCCCCTGGATGAATTTCAATCCCGGTAAAAAACCGGCTGATTTGAGATATGCTTCTCGCCAGGAAAAAGAATTTCCTCTTAAATAGTGCGTGAGCCATCCTATGACTCCAAATCGCATGTAAACCCGCGTACGTCAATATGACTTCCAAATAGCTGCGCGCAGCAGGATCTTGATCAAAAACCACTTCGATATCTTCTTTAAACATCTTTAACAAAATGATTCCCCCTATGTTACGTCCTTTTCCAACATCCCCTTTTGAAGCTTTTAAAGCATATAAAAAAGCGTCTCTGTCCAAATAGACAGAGACGCTTGAAGCGCGGTTCCACTCTGTTTGGAATGTACGAACCAGGTAAAGCTTTTTCCTGTTTTTCCATCCCCAACTTTAATCCCTGTAACGGAGGACATTCCGCCTGTGCCTACTATAGGTTAGTTCAGCAAAGGACTCAAGGGTGCATTTCAGAAAACGAGAGGCCTGAACCACTTTCAGCAGGTTATGGTTCTCTCTAAAAAGCTTCGTTAACTTACTTCTCCCCATCTACGCGTTCTTTTGTAAGATTATTAAATACTATATTACATTTTCGACAAATTGTTAATATAAAATACTCTGAATACGCTGTTTAATTTTTTCTTGGCCCAGTAATGAAATTGCCTTAGGCAAGTCAGGACCATGTGTTTGACCCGTGACGGCAGCCCTTATCGGCATGAATAATTTTTTCCCTTTATGCCCTGTGCTTTTTTGTACGGCTTTAATCGACTTCTTGATTTCATCCGCATTAAATTCTTCAAGCCCTTCGATCTCCTGAAGGAAAGCTTTCATGACTTCCGGTACCTGTTCTTCAGCCAGCACTTCCTTAGCTTCTTGCTCGAACTCGACCTCATCCTTGAAAAACAGTTCAGAAAGCTCGACTATTTCCGCTCCATAGCTCATCTGCTCTTGAAAAAGTGAAACAAGCCCATGTACCCACTCTTCTTCTTCGGCGGTCAGTGTCTCTGAAACCTTCCCGGCTTTAATTAAGTGAGGCAATGACAATTCCACTGCACGATTGACGTCCAATTGCTTCACATATTGATTATTCATCCATGTAAGCTTTTGCTTATCGAAAAGTGCAGGTGATTTAGACAGACGGTCAGCATCGAAAAGATTAATGAATTCTTCCTTCGTGAAAATCTCTTCCTCACCGACCGGAGACCATCCTAGTAATGTAATGAAATTGAATAAAGCTTCAGGTACATAGCCAAGCTCTTCATATTGCTCAATGAATTGAATGATCGACTCATCACGTTTACTCAGTTTCTTCCTGCTTTCGTTTACAATCAGCGTCATATGTCCGAATACCGGCGGTTCCCAGCCGAAAGCTTCATAAATCATCAATTGTTTTGGCGTATTGGAGATATGATCATCACCGCGAAGGACATGGGAAATCTTCATCAAGTGATCATCGACGGCCACTGCAAAGTTATAAGTTGGAATGCCATCTTTTTTAACGATGACAAAATCACCAAAGCCATCCGTTTCAAATGAAACCTCATCCTTGACCATATCTTTGAAAGTAAGGACCTTCCCAGCTGGTACGGCAAAGCGAATGCTCGGCTTTCTTCCTTGTGCCACCAGTTCCGCTTGCTCTTCCTCAGTTAAATGCTTGCACTTCCCAGAATATTTTGGCGTTTCATTGCGTTCGACCTGTCCTTCACGCTCCGCTTCAAGCTCTTCTTCCGTACAATAGCATTTATATGCCAAACCCTTATCCAAAAGCTCTTGATACAATTCCTGATAAAGGTCGTTCCTTTCGGATTGACGATATGGACCGTATTCACCGCCAACATCAACACCTTCATCCCAATCCATGCCAAGCCATTTCAAATATTTAAGCTGACTTTCCTCTCCGCCTTCAATATTTCTCTTTTGGTCGGTATCTTCAATACGGATGATGAATTTCCCGCCTTTATTTCGTGCGTATAAATAATTAAATAAAGCAGTCCGTGCATTACCAATATGTAAATGTCCAGTAGGACTCGGTGCATAGCGAACTCGAATATCGCTGCTCATGATATATATAGACCTCCCAGTCGTTCTATTCTATTGTTTATATTATCATTTAAATACATTGGGATAAAGGCATCCACTCTAAAAACGATTTAGTTTGATTTGACCAATAAGACAACAGCCTGTGCCGCGATTCCTTCGCCCCTGCCTGTAAATCCAAGTTTCTCCGTAGTGGTCGCCTTTACATTAATCCTGTCTATCGAGGCATCTAAAAGTTCTGCAATCCTGCCTCGCATTTCCTCGATATACGGTGCCATTTTCGGGCTTTGTGCAATGATTGTACAATCCGCATTGCCTAGGGAATATCCTTCTTTTTTTACGATCGCCCAAATATACTGCAGCAGTTTTGCCGAATCGGCATCTTTAAATTCAGGGTCGGTATCCGGAAAATGCTTACCGATATCGCCTGCACCAATTGCACCCAAACAGGCATCGGCAACAGTATGCAGAAGGACATCCGCATCCGAATGACCCAGCAGTCCTTTCTCATACGGAATCGTAATCCCGCCAATTATCAAAGGCCTGCCTTCCACAAGCTGATGAACGTCATATCCTTGTCCTATTCTAAACATATCATTCTCCCCAATCATCGTTTTCCATGTTGTTGTTTATGTAAAATCGCTTCTGCAAAATAAAGGTCTTCCTGAGTCGTAATTTTAATATTATCATAATTGCCCTCAATAATAACTACTTGTTCATTGATCCGCTCTAGTAAACTTGCATCATCCGTCCCTAAAAATTCTTCAGCTTCTGCCAGTTCATATGCCCTTTTTAATATGGATACACGAAAAGCTTGTGGAGTTTGCACCGCCCACAAGCTTGATCGTTCCACTGTTTCCAATACCTTTTTGTTTGCCGCTTTTTTAATCGTATCCTTAACGGGCACTGCAATTACGGCACCTCCATGAAGGGATGCGGCAGTAGTCAATTCACTGATTTGACCTAGGGTAATAAAAGGGCGGGCACCGTCATGGACCAGGACGATGCCTTCTTCTGCATGTTGCAGTCCATTATAAACGCTTTGTTGGCGCTCCTTGCCACCCATGACCAGTTTCTTGACCTTTTTAAGACCATACGCTGCTATCAATTCATTGAAATGATCCGTTTCTGCCGGGTTTATCGAAAGGATAATCCCCCGACAGTCAGGATCTTCTTCGAAGACACGCAGTGTATAAACAATGATCGGGATACC
>Ga0209463_1000624_pt1 | contig 25164 bp, 25 predicted proteins | sample AgamicMgSfrz_FD_187169 | JGI IMG/M metagenome (GOLD analysis project Ga0209463, IMG submission 187169) | Agave microbial communities from Guanajuato, Mexico - Mg.Sf.rz (SPAdes) (version 2) | ecosystem: Host-associated > Plants > Phyllosphere > Phylloplane/Leaf | place: Guanajuato, Mexico... | reverse complement strand
AGATTGATAATGATGTGCTCCTAAGGAAACTTGTAGTCTAAATAATAGCCATTCTCATGCGTTATTGAAGTGATTTATAAATGGGGTCGCACCACACATCCATCAACCTAACAGCACAGGTTGCCCCCAAAACGATAAAAATGAAATTCATTGCTATAAAAGACTCTAATTTTTCGTTTTGAGGGCATTATAAAATTTTAACTTGATGGTGATGGGGTACCGCCAGCATTTCGGAAAAAACCATGCTAAGAGCATGCAAGATTTTATACATTTTTTCGGCTCATTTAGTAACAAAGGAGAACCTGAAAACCGCACCATGATAGAAATGTATAAAAATATGAATAGGGTATAGAAAAAGGTGAATTCCTCTTGAAAGTAGGGGTTCGCCTCTTTCTTTGCTACCGATAATAGGACGTTATGTTAACTTAACTTGTATACAATATACAAATCAAATTACAAAACATATTAGTTCTTCTAAATGGTACAATAAGGAAAAAAGGGGGTTCTAAATAATGCCTTTAGAAACGACTATTTCTTGCATCATTATTGCAATAATCATTGGTGCACTATTTGGAGGAATTATACGTATAATTCAGCGTAACAGTAATTAAAAGAAACAAAATCAAGTTGAGCAAAAATTAGATAGAGTTATTCAACTGTTAGAAAAACAAAACAAAGATTGACCTTACCTCCAAACAGAAGTGGTTTGCTATAAAAATCATTAATAGGAGCTAAAACATGAATTTTACAGAGAAAGAAATTAAGAAAACCAAACAAAAAGTGTTAATTATATTATTTTGTATAGCTGGTTTGTTCGTATACGGAGTTTATTGGGCATTCTTCAGTATGGATCGACTACCTACAGGTGAAAAGATTGCTGAAAAACAATCTCCTGACGGAACATATACATTTAAAGCTTATGTAACAAATGGCGGAGCAACAACAAGTTTTGCTGTTAGGGGAGAGTTAGTATTTAATCATCGTGAATATTTCAAGACAAAGAATGTGTATTGGAATTACCGAGAAGATACGGCAAAGATTGTATGGAAAGACAATAATACAGTAATCATTAACGGACATACGTTAAATGTTCCTGAGGATACATACGATTTCAGAAACGAATAACTATAGACTTACAGATACATTGACTACCATTAACGAATTTTATGTAAATTAGCCTCTCTTGTAGGAGCTAGTTTTTTCTTAGTGTGGATTTTTTCCAAAATGCTGGCGATATCCCCACAAGGCTATTAAAAAAGGGCTGATATGAATATCAAACCCTTTTGATTATGTATGATTATTTCACTGCTTCTTTTAATTCTTTTCCAGCTTTAAAAGCAGATGCCTTTGAAGCGGCGATTTGCATTTCTTCACCAGTTTGTGGGTTACGTCCTGTACGTGCAGATCGTTCACGTACTTCAAATGTACCAAAACCAAGAATTTGTACTTTTTCTCCATTTGCTAGCGCACTTGTTATTGTATCTAAAACAGTTTGTGTTGCTGCAACTGGATCCTTTTGTATAAGTTCCGTTTTTTCTGCTACTACTTTTGTTAATTTTGTCTTATTTATTTTTTGCACCTCTTCATATGTAATTAGGTGACTATTATAATGTGTGTATAATATTATGCATAGAAAAAGTACTAGCAAGAGATAAGGGACAATTTCTGTATGGTAGTAAGAAGAAAAATCTGTTAATGAAACTTCAGGGTTTTAGCTTGATGGGCATAGGTTAGTGTCAAGAAAATGCGGATTTCCAGCGTTAAAGAAATTTCAATATTAAAAAGCCTAACTTCTCAATTTAATATGAAGAAATTAGGCTTTTTTCATTTAGTGGTGAAACCCGTTATCACATTTCGTATCATGTGGCATAGGTCCGTCAAGGGAATCCAGAAAGGAAACGGTCTGTTTGAGGTTCCTCAAAAATAAATGTGCAAGATCCATGGAAAATCCATTTCGAACCACAACGCGCATAATCGTCACCGCTTCCATATCTGGAGGCAATGGGTAGGCAGGTACTTGCCAGCCGAACACACGCAATTGTCGAGATAAATCATAAAGATTCCAATTTGATGTGTAACCTTCTTTTAGTCGCCAAGCGAAAACCGGAATATCCGAACCATCGGACAAAAGTTCGAACGGTTCCATCTTCTGAATGGCTTTGCTAAGAAAAAGAGCTACTTTCTGGGAAGTCCTTTGTACATCATAGTACCCACTTTTTCCTAAACGCAGGTAATTGTAATATTGTAGGAGCACTTGTGCACCAGGACGAGAGAAATTCAGGGCAAAGGTCGGCATGTTCCCGCCTAAATAGGAGACACGGAAGATTAGATCCTCAGGGAGATCTTCAGCTTCCCGCCAAATTATCCAACCCAATCCAGGATAGACTAATCCATATTTATGTCCGGATACATTGATGGACTTCACCCTCGGTAATTGAAAATCCCAGACTAAATCTGGTTGAAGAAACGGTGCTATAAATCCTCCCGAAGCTGCATCCACATGAATGGGAATGTCAAGACCCGTCCTCGCCTGTAAATCATCCAACGCTTTCGCAATTGCGGCAACCGGTTCGTAAAGACCGGTATAAGTTTCACCAAGAATCGGTACCACACCAATCGTATTTTCATCCACGGCCGCGAGGACTCCCTGAGGATCCAATTGGGGATGTTCTGGGCTAACCTTCACATAGCGTGGTTCAACCTCCCAATAATTCGCGAATTTTTCCCAAACGACCTGAACAGCCGAACTAAACACAATATTGGGACGATCCACTGGCTTCCCTTCTTTTTTACGTGCATTTTGCCAGCGTCGCTTTAAAGCAAGTCCACCGAGCATACATGCTTCCGACGATCCAGTTGTTGAAACGCCCATAGTCGTAAGGGGGCTGGGCGAATGCCAGAGGTTGGCTAAGATGCGGACACACCGCTCCTCAATTTCAGCTGTCTGTGGATATTCGTCCTTGTCAATCATGTTCTTGTTGAATGATTTTGCATATAATTGCTCTGCGGCAGGCTCCATCCATGTGCTAACGAATGTTGCAAGATTCAGGCGGGCGTTTCCATCGAGAGCAATTTCATCATGGACGATTTGATACGCTGTTTCTGGTAACATACCTTTATCAGGAATATGAAAGCGCGGAACGACGGATTCTCCTTCGCGGGCAAACAGAGGATTTACAGAAAATTCGTGAGGTAGCTCTTTTTGCATGTGACGCGGTAGAGATTGTGAATCATCTGGCATAATCTCTTTTTTTTCATATGCATCCTTTTGAACTTTTGCTTTTCGATCCTGTGGCATACAAGTCCCCCTTAATTAATTTTTTAACAAACATATTATTTACAAAAACTCATTTGTTAAAACAAGGGACAATTCTATTGAATGATTCACCATACTACCTACTTTATCTTGGTTTTCGCAACTTCAGTAAGTGTGGGGCGATAGAACGTTGAAGATTTTACGGTTGCAACGTTTTTCTGCAACCAACCTCATATCCTCAGTTTTCGAAGAGCAATCTGTACAAGTAAATGATAGCAAACATGTTGGCCTATGCCAACTGACATGAATCTCCCACGTACTCACTTTGCGTTCCTTAAGGAAGGAGTCTTCTCGGCTAAAATGATAAATTATAAAAATATAGGTATAGGTAAATAGAGAAGAATATATCATTCTTTAAGAATGATATATATTTAAAGTTAATTAACTATAAGAAAAAGAATTTCATATTACAACTAAATATAATTAATTTACTTTACCTATGTGATGAAAAGAACAGTTGTAGAAAAATTAAACAATCATTTGTTAAAACATTTTTAGTTATGAATTAATTTGTGGGGATTATAGAGTTTTTTAGTTTTCTGTTTAATAAATATCTCATTTAATATATAAATTTTATACAACAATGAAAAAAGCATTCGCTATGGATACTTCCCCTAAAAATTTATCTCTACAAGTTTCTCTTAAGGATTTTTCTTCCTGAAAAGTAATTAACTTTTAAACTTTTTCTAATATTCAAAACCACTATTTGTAATCCAATCCATATTTTATTGATACCAATGTAGTTACAGGTATGTTAAAATTCACTTGAAACATTGCTTTTGGGAATACAATTGTTATCATAAACGCAATTTATTTTCTACAAACTGATTGGGTTTTAACCCAAATCGCGGTTTTATTCCGCAGTCCTTAATAAATTGTTAAGGACCTTTTTTATTTGTCTTTTAGCTGCGAAAAAATAAAATTTGCAAAGATATAAACTTTTCATAATGGGGGTACTTCATAACTTTATTTTGATAGCGATCTGCTGAGGGTCCTTTTTATATGAATATAACAATGATATGGTTAATTTTTATTCATAAAAAAACAAAAAAGAAGAGGGATATCTCCCTCTCCACCAACAAAATCAAACATATTTACAATTAAGGAAGGGCATACATTCATCAAGTGATGAAAGGAACAATAATAGTTCACCTAGTGAATTATAACATAAAACAACTCCTATTAATAGGTAATATTACCATTAATGTAATTTATGTGACAAATTCGTTAAATATCTTAATATTAAAAGGCTTTATATGTATGTAAATGGAATGTGGATAGTGTAGGGATAAAATATAAGGGGGATATATATGATGTTTAACAAAAAACAAAAATTAGTAACAACGGTAACAGCTTTAACATTAGGATGTGGATTTACTTTCGGATTAACACCAGCCTTTGCAGATTCTACTAAGATTTCCGCAAATAATACTCCTGTTCATTCTATTCAAAACCAAGAACAAGAACCTTTTACTGGATATGTCATTTCAATAGATAACAATTATTTAGTGGTTGCTGCTACTCCTACAAAAGATGAAGCACTTACTTATCAACATGATTGGTGGGATCTAGTTTCCCAAAACAAAATTTTAAGGGTTCCTGTTTCAGATAGTGAAAACTACAAATTGGGTGAAAAATTAAACGTATATGCAGTTGGGTGGACTGCATCATTACCACCAATTGCTGTTATGCCTACAATCGAAAAATTAACCCAATAGGTAATAGTGCTTACAATAATAAAGGGCATCGTTCTAATTAGAATGGTGCCCTTTATTTAATAACAATTCAAACGTGATCACTCAAATCTATTATATTCGAAAATTACAGTGTCAACTTATATAAAAAGCATTGGTACATATGACAACACTATTTAACGGGTCAATATTGAAAACAGTCATATAATTAGAGCGTGTATAACCGTCCTCATGATAGGTAATCATTATTTCTTCTTCAGACAATAAGGAACATACTAGCATGTTTTCAATTCGTTATTTTTTTCAATTGTTAAGATTGGACGGGTTACTTTGTGTTATTCCTTAATCATTTCACGTTTAAATTTCAACGCAAACTTATAGGGATTCTTAGCAAATAAATGAATACTATCCATAATATCCATGAAAAATTCTTCAATAGAATATTGGTGAAAATCCTCAATAGGAACGTACTGCAAAGCTAGCTTTGTTATGTAATTAGAGCATTTTATATAAGTACCCATAATTGGATTTACAACAAGAATATCTTTTCTGTGAGGAATTTCGTATAATCTTGCCATCTATTTTACACTCAATGCTTTTAATGGGGGAGTGGCAGATAGAACGATTGAACCGTTTTTATTTACATCACCGACTAATGCCAATTTTGTATACATAGGATCTAAACCCATTTTGATGCAACTTACTGAAGCGTAAGAGCTACGTAAATCCACACATAAGATGATTCTATTCGGTAAGATAGAATAGTCATACACTGTTATTCCTCCCTAATTAAAAAAGAATGCTTGCTCTTATCCAGTACGAATGTAGGTTCTTTTATAAGGAGTTTTTGTTTGAAAATATTTTTTTGTATAAAGAAAAGACACTCTTAGACGAGTGTCTTTCAGATATTCTGCTTGTGGGAGCAGTAATTCTAATACAAATCAGCAATAAGAGGGTATAGATATATATCCTCTTACTATTGATTAAAGGCACGGAACATAAAAGAAAAGGATACAGTATCTCTTCTTTTCTTTAACTTGAACTAATTTGATTCTACAAATACTACTTTTATAATAGCAAATATATCAGCAATCTTTCATATCACATGCATTTTAGTATAAAAACCCTTTATTCCGTATATTTAAATGTAAATTCAAGAAAAATGCGTTATTTATTGTGGTATAGATTGAAATGATTAAGTAAATATTTTTTGTTTTTATTTAATCGTTTCTTTTTAACTGATGTGTAACGGAAATGTTTAATTGATTTTCTTGTGCATTTCAATCCAAGTACGATAGAAGGAGATTTTTTTGACTAATCTTCGTCGAAAAATTTCAGATGAAATCTATGATTTAGAATATACCTATTGTTCAACTTGCCCTCTGAACAACCTATCAATGAATTGTGCAGATGAGCAGAAAAAGGCAAAACAAAGAAATTATAAACATTGTAAAGGTTGTCCCATTTTCGATTCCATTCGTGAGAAAGGGGAGCAATTGAATTCTTTATCAAAAAGAGTACATTTAATAAGGTACGAGAACGTTATATGGAAAATCCATTTAAGTATCTTCAATATAAGAAGTACTCAATCACAGATGTAGTAAAAGAAACAGGTTTAACAAAGTATCAACTAAGAAAATTCAAACAACAGCTAGAGTGAGAGTTTCGGATGAGGTGAGAAATAGAATATTTATCTTTAGAAGAGGTATGCGATCGGGTAGGTATAACAAAAAATCAATTAGGCTATTTAATTAAGTATAAACAAATCGAACCTATCAATCTGGCTACCTGGAAAGCAGATGGCGGATATCGTTTTAAGCAAGAAGACGTAAAAAAGTTAGAGGAATTATACAAAGACTCTTTTACATTAAAAGAGGCGGCTGAATTTCTAAATAAGTCTAAGACTTACGTTCATAATGCGGCTAAAGATTGGATATTGCCCTTTAAAGAGATTGCTAAAGGGAAATCTACTGAACGATTATACTTAAAAAAAGATTTGGAAGTTTTCAAAGAAAAAATTGAAAACAGATCAAAAGAGGAATTGAAAGAAAAAAAGCAGCATCTAAGTCTCTATCTTGATGAAAAGGTAGTAGAAGCAATAAAGAAAAAGGCTGCAAAGAAAGGGTATAATGGCTACAAGAAGTTTGCTGAAGACATTTTATCCGCTGAAGTAAAAGAAGACATAGAAGAATAGAAATTCTAGAGAGAATAGACCCCAAAAAAACAGAAACGTTCTAAGGGGTCTATTATTAATTCCAAGGATTTTTTCTGAGTTTTAATATAATCGCATTAAGCAGATAGTTAATTGCGATTACAAACGAATTTGAGAAGCTGTTTTTTTATGTCATTTTACTTTTTCATAATATAGTAGGATTTATGCTATAATTTTAAATATTAGAAAAGGAGAATATATGATGAACAAAATAAAAGACAAGCTATTTAATTTTAAATTTTTAATTAAGACTGGGATAACATTTATGATAATAGCATTAATAAGCCCTTTTGTATTAGCGCCACTAATATATAAAGTTGCCGAAAGGTTTGGTGGTATTGAAAATTTAGGCCCTACAGGAGATTTACTGGGGGTTCGACTGTACCATTTTTTAATATAGCAAGTATATTATTAATTCTAGCTACAATTGCTATTCAAAGAGAGGAATTGACACTAACCCGTGATGAATTAAAATTAACTCGTGCTGAATTTAAAGAGCAAAATACCACTTTGTCAATTCAAAGATTCGAAAATACTTTTTTTCAAATGGTTAATTTACATAATAATTTAACATCTAAATTAAGAAAGAATGTTTCAAAGTCAGGTGGATATTTAAAGCCAATTATAGAAATTGAGTTACAGGGAAAAGCAGTTATTACAGAAGCTTTATCAGAATTGAAAAGCATATACAAACAGAAATCATGGGTGGGAGAAAAGAGTATAGAAGAAACACTGAAAATTATTAGAATTTCGTATGCGTCTCTTTATAAAGCATATGATAATGAACTAGGGAATTACTTTAGAAATTTATACCATATAATCAAGTTTATAGATGAATCAGATATTAATGAAAAACAAACATACATCCGTATAATACGTGCTCAATTATCAACAGATGAATTAATACTACTTCTATATAATGGATTAAGTGAATATGGATCAACAGAAGTATTACAACTCTTAAATAAATATAATTTCTTACATAATATTGAGAATCGTAAAGAGTTGATGCTGTCAGAAAATGATTATGAAATATATTTAAATTATGAAACATATTTTACAGAACAATAAAACATCAAAAATAGTTTACTATAATTAGATTATAGTAAACTGAAGAGGTTATAATATATTATTCATTTGAAGTATGATAAAATAGAAGTATAACTGTATATCGTGTGAAGGTGGGCTTGTTATTATCCCTTCTTTCCATTCGGAAGGAAAGGGGGTGATATAACATGGAATTTTTGTTTGAACTTTTAAAAGAAATTGCAAGAGCAGTTGTGCGTGAGGTTTCAGCATACGCACTGAGAAAGCAATTCGAAAAAAAAGACAACAAAAAAACCCGCGCTTCACCGACCAAAGTACAAGCGTGGGTCTAAAAGAAAAAGATAATGCATAATAACAACCACCTTGACAGTAGCAGTTATGAGACGGGATGTTGACAGCATCTCGTCATTTTTAGTTTATGCAATTCAGTTAAGTACTATACTTAATATATATTGGGTATGCATTCAATATATATTTAATCTACAGTAAACATACCATATTTTTATTTACGGGTCAATATTGGAAGGAATAGGAGGTTGTATAAAGATTATGAACCTAGATATTAATCAAACAGGACCCACTTGTGGAATATACGGTCTTGCAAATGGATTACTTAACATGAACAAAGTAAGTAGCCACAAAAAAGAAAAGATTGATCAAGAAATCTATGAACTACTAAAAGAATTCAAGTTTAGAATCCAAGATAATGAATTCACTGGATACACTTTAGTAGGCGAATTTTTCAAATTCAATACATTTAAAAGATTCATTGAAAATGTGATTCATGAACTGCATAAAAACATAATTTCAGGTGAAATTAACCCTGTAGATGATAATCTTAAGTATGAAATAGAAATAGCGAACGTTAGTGATTTGACACAATATTCTCTTATCCAGCAATTGAACAACAATGAAGCCTTTATTCTTTTTAGCATTCTTAAACAATATAATATATTGGGGTTAGTAGATGATATAAAAGCTCTCCTCGGTTTTAACAGGATACAAAAACATGTAATATCACATTGGATATGCATACACGGTTACTGTAATAACGTCGGAAAGTTCATTGTTACCGATAGTTATAAAGGAGAAAGAATGAATTTTACATATGAAAAATTAAAGAAAAAAAACGCACGTTTGGAAAATAAAATCTTCGAATGGGAGAAATACACTGGTCAACAGTATTTTCAAAAAAAGAACACAATGACTTCTACGAGCAAACAAATTATAGATTTAGTAACAGAGCAGTTAAAAAATAAGGAAGGGTATCTTAAAAAAAATAAGTTTAAAAGTGTGATAGAGCACACAGCTGGTAAAATGATAGTAATTAGGAAAGTAAAACAGGAAAACAGCCAAGTAAGCGTTAAATAAAAAGTATAATAATTTTTTAAAAACTATTGGGAAATGAGAACAAAAGAACATTTGAAAGGGAAATAAAGAAGTTACACCAAGAAAGAAACAATACAGTTAACGCAATATTCTGTAATAACTTGATAAATATAGAAAAAATAACCAACCCTTAAGTAAATATGTTAATGTTTATATAAATAAATAGAAAGGGGATAAATTTATGAAACATTATGTGAAAGTTTTAATGGGATTGAGTTTTATGTTTGGTTGTATTTTCGTTACATCTGGAAATGTTGAAGCTGCATCGGGGGGATGGTATAAAGTTACAGCTGCAGGTAACAATTGTAAAGCTAGAGTGAATACTGATCAAACAGAGTATAAGTCCAATAATAAAACAGTGGGTATGCAAATAGAGGCACAAGGAAATTGTAGTACAATGTATTATGATGCAGCGTTAACAGATAGAGGCTTAGAGTCTGTAGCACATGATGGAACTGTTGGAAGTTTTTCTTCGAAAACTCCAATAAAGCAACTAAAAATAGGTAGTGTTCGTGAAAAAGAAACTACAGTTATTATTGTTCAATTATACAAAGATGCTGCTCATACACAGCCTATAGGAAAACTGATTTCAAATGAAATTATACTTTATCCTAGGTAACCACTACCTATAACTATATAAATTGGCTACTGGAAAATTGTAAAATAGGTACCTTTGTTTTGATTACAATATTAAATTTATTATAAGGTTTCTTTGCCAATCAGCATTTAACTAAAGCGAAATTGTAAATCTAAAATAAAAAAATGTTTGTGCTACCTCAGATAATAAAAAAGTACAGGTCCTTAATCAATTAAGGGTCTGTACTTTTCTATTATGATTTACTAATTTTCCAACCTTCATCCGTTTTCTCTAATTCAATTACGATTACTTTTTTATAATCGTTTTTAGAATCTTTTTTATACACAGCATCAACAGTTACTGTAGCGATTTCGTTTTTCTCTTCAACTTTTCTAATCTTATAGCTTTTAAGATCTTCATTAATTGATTTCATTAATTCTGCATTTCCGCCAATAAAACCAACTATTTTTTTTGCTTCGGGTGTAAATAACTCTCCAAAATCTTTTGCATTTCCGTCTTTTGCATCTTCAAAATATGCTGTAGCAACTTCTTTAGGGTCACGATTATCTCCACATGCTGCAAGTGCTGTAACTGATAAGGCCATTACTACCATTAACATGATTATTCTCGTAAATTTGTTCTTCATTCAAACCACTCCTTATATATAACGTAATTTCAACTCTTATGAAGAGCTAAATTACTTGTATAAGTATATAATAAATAAAAATATAAAACTATATATATTTATATATTATTTTTATTATATTAATAGTATTAAAAAGAAGGGAAGGAGAGAGAGAATCTACCAATTACTATAATGTTGATTTCCGCAATATACATCAGTATAATAATAAGGTCAGAGCATGCTCTGAACAGTCAGCGTTATAGGGGTATAACAGACGACATTCATTTTTTAAATCATAAAATCGGATTCACTTATATGAAAGATAAAAGCCCTTCTTTAATTAGGAGGGCTTTTATCTTTGCTTGAAAAGTACACATATACATGAACGGAAATGTATTAATAGTTATGTATTTGTACCTGCAGGTGTGGTTCCAGAAGGCACGATATGTATTTATCTTTATTGCTTATTCATAATATAATGTTATTATTACCTTTAAAAATTGACTACTTAAGGAGAAAATCAGAATGAAACTCAACAAGAAAACTATCGCTTTTACCCTAGCCTTATCAATAGGAGTAGGAGCTTGCGGAATCCCGAAAGAAATGGAAGTTGATCCGAAAGTATCACTGAATTCTAAAATGGATTACTCAAAAGTACCTTACAAGGAGAGAAGCATTTATGTAGATTATCAGCATGGAGCTATCACGAAAGAGGAAATGACCGAAAAGCAAGCTGCTAGCTATGAGAAGGCTAAAAAAATTCTTGAGAAGGACTTAAACTCTGAAGAGTTGAAAGAACTAAACAAACAACGGGAAGAACGCCGGGAGAAGTTCCTAAAGAAGCAAGAAAAGAAGAAGGTAGATGACAAGAAGAAAACTGAAGAAGATGCTCTAAAGTATAAGAACCGCCAGGAACGTCTCGACAATCATAAGCAAGAAAAGGAACGGAAGGAACTTCAGAAGCGCAATGAAGAGAACGCTGATGAGATGAAACGACAACTGGAGGGATTATCACAATGAAGACACTAAGCACAGCTAGTAAGACATTAGAAGAATGAAATTAAACATAATAAAGTCAGAGCATTCTCTGATCAGTCAAAGTTATAGGGGTATAACAGACGACATTCATTTTTTAAATCATAAAATCGGATTCACTTATATGAAAGATAAAAGCTCTTCTTTAATTAGGGGGGCTTTTATCTTTGTTTGAAGAGTACAGTATATACATAAACAGAAATATAGTAATAGTTATTTAGTTTGTATCTGCAGGTGTTGTTCGAGAAAACGCGATTTATATAAAATTACAATTAACAAAAACAGAATATTCGTAATCATTATAGGGATCACTAGAACAATAACCTATAATGATACTATACGATACATTAGAAAAATTTCTAAAAATAACTACACTGAGGTGAATAAAATGTCATTAAAGTTATGGATTAGTCGCGAAGAAGCTGCAGAAATTCCTAATTTTAAAAGCCACGAAGAAGCAAGAAAGTATTTTAAAGAGAAGTATGGAGATGCATTCCAACTTTCTGAACCTTTCAAGGTAGATGGTGAACAAGTATATTCCTACATGTATATCGTAGATAAAGAGAAATTTAATGAAATGCAAGATTATATGGACAAGCATAATACGCGTCTTATTAACGCTGGGGACCCAGAAACTGAGGGATTCATTGAATCATACCAATCATTTCTGATTTTCGAAGATGGCAGATTAAGTATTACACATTAAAAAATAACAGTCGTATATTATTTGAAGTGTAAACCTGGAAAGAGACTCTTATTTAAGAGGGCATATTTCAGGTTTTTTATTTTTTTAAAATAGCAAGTGTCAAATGATTTTTTCTCACATTAGTTATTCTATTAATGACGCAGACATGTCATATTAGTGAGACATCTAGACGCAAATGGTTAACTAAAGACTTTTTAAAAGGCGAACGGAACCTTTGAAGAAGCTAAAAGTACTCGATGTGAATCTTAAAAAGCAAATTGAGAAGAAGGCGACAGTAGATATTCAAAGAGTGAGGGGGAGGTTTAAAGTAGTTGTTGTTGAAAAAATAGCTGTATAAGCGCCTAAATAGATGTAGTAATGTAACAATAATTTAGAAAGTCTACTCAATTACTTTCTAGAAACGGCTACTAAATATATATGCTAAAAATAAAATTGAATTGTTAATTCATGTTATTATAATTTTAGATATAATTATTTTTTATTAAAATCATAATAGAAAATTCAACATGTTTTTGGAGGTTTAAAATTTGCATATACACAGTATTGAAATAAGTAATTATAGATCCATTGGAAATACCCCCCCGCTTAAGCTATATATTGATGATATTACAGTTCTATCAGGTATTAATGACACAGGGAAAACTTCAGCTTTATTATCTTCATTTATTGGTTTAAATAATATTTTAAACAATGGAAAGTATATATCAGAATTATTGGTTGGAAGTGAGCACCGTAACGGTTATAAAATAGAAACAATAGAGCAATTTATTAGAGTAGCTTTCAAATGTACTGATAAAGATGGGGATGAAATTTGGAACTATATACTTCAAGATGATGAATTTGAAAGACTTATCCAAGATTTAACAGAGAGTGGAATAGATATTGAAAACGATAAAGTTAAAGATTTTCTTAAAAACGCTGTTATACAATTAAAAATTCCAATGAAATCAAGTGCATTCGACCCTGCCACTTATGCTAATTGCATTGACCGTGAGTTTTGGATTAATTTTGTTGAAAAATACTTTGGATATCAAAACATTGATGATTTTTCAAAATATCTTTATCGGACAATTCATAAAGTAACTGGTTTGGAGACTGCTGTGGAAAATATGAATTGTCTATTTGTTCCAAGTGTTACAAGAAGCAAGGAGCACATAATATTAAAGGAAGAAAATCAAAAATCACAATTAATGACTTTCTTTAAAAGTATTAGTTCGGAAAATGGTAGAATAAGAGGGGAATATGATTTCTTTATGAACAGTTGCAAAATTTTATTCCCTGAATTAGTAAGAATTGAGATAAACAATCCTACTGGTGATGAAAAATCTGAGGAATTATTTTTAACTTGGAACCAAAACGGCAATGAAAAATATCAGCCATTGTCCAGAAGTGGTGATGGCATTTACAACACATTGTATTTATTGGCAAAGTTATTAAATAACTCCACTGTAATGAGTATTGTATTCATTGATGAACCCGAAATAGGTTTGCATCCAATGCTACAACAGAGATTTGTCAAGTTGCTTAGAATGCTCTCTCGCACCCTTCCAATAAAGTGGGTTTTGGCAACACATTCTCCTTTTATACTAAATTCCTTAAAAGGCAAAGAAAAACTATATCTAATTAAGCATAATGGTATTCAGACCCATTGTCAGGATATTGATATTACTAATAAAGAGATTGTTTTTAACTCTTTAGGAGCTTACTTACCTCTAGCTCTTGCTGCAAAAGGGGTAATATTTGTCGAAGGACAAACTGAGGTGACTGTCCTAACCATACTATTAAATAAAGTAGGGTTGAATACAGAAGAGGAAGGAATATTAATTATCCCTCTTGGTGGCGATAATCTCTTTAAGATTGCTCCAAAAGAGTTAAAAAAATTACATGAAAAAAGTATGGTTATTATAGACAGTGATTTATCTGCCCCTCTAGGAAAGGGAGGGAATATAAAACAAAGAAAATTAAATTATGGATCTAATTGTAAAGATCATAATGTTGAATTCTTAATGATTAAAGAGTATAGAACATTAGAAAATATGTATCCAAAGACTGTTTTGGCAAAAGTTTTAAATACAGAAGTAGAAAATCTAAATTATGGAGCGTTTGAGATTGTATCTGCAATTCCGGAAGAAAGTAAAGTTAAAATAGGAAATTCAGTGGCAACCAAAATGTCTGAGGAAGAAGCTGAAAACTTTCCTCCTATTAAAGAAATAAAAAAATGGTGGAACGAAAAATAATAGAAAAAAAGATTTGAAGACTATGGAATACAGTTAGTTTTAAACGATTAATCATTATTTCAAGGTCCTAAGTAATTCCAAAAAGAACTTGTAAGAATCAATACAAGTTCTTTTTGGAATAATGAAAGCAAATGTAACATAACATATTACTTCAGACATAACGGGAAAACTTTTTTACAGAGACAGTTCATTTAGTACCCATTTTCTTGTCCAGATATCAAGACAAGAAAATGGGTACTTTTTTAAACTAAGACACTAACGTGGATACTTTCTGACTAAAAAACTATGTATATCTAGATGTACGTTGTGTGCCATTCTTAATTTATTTAATAAAAAATTCAATTTAATTTGAGGGAAGGTGAGTTTCTAATTCTTGTTTAATTGTTAAGAACCTATTTAAAATGGCATCATTCTCTTTTTCCTCATTTAATTTTATCATCCTCTGTAGTAAGTTTTTATTTTGAAATGAATCTAATTCCTTTTCAATATTTTTCAATTCTTTTTCATATTTAATATCGAATTTTACATTTGAATAATCAAATGCGGCAAGGAGGGGGCCATTATCTTGTTGTTTTATATTAGGATTAATAATATATCGAGTCATTACTTCATTTAGTGCTCTGTCATTAGTCACAAATATAGGTATTTTATCATATTTAATTTCTCGACATACATTAACAACCCAAGCTAAATCAGTAGCAGCGTTCCAAATCCCGTGAATATAAGAATCTCTTTTAGATAAATGTTTCTTTTTTTTAATATGAATTAAACTCTCCATACCTTTTCCATTGCTTAGTTTAAATCCACCAAAGATTAAAATAGCAACTCCTAAGTGTGCTAGACTTATAAGATCTAATTTCTCAGTAATAAATTGAAAATAACTTCTTAATTTCTCATAATTTTTTTGCTTTCTGTCATCTATAAGTTGTTTTATCTTTAAAGTACATATATACGACATAATTAAATTTGTAGTGATATAGGGGGGATCAATAGCTTTAAAAAGAGGTTCCATTATTTCCTTTAGCAAATTCAAGTTATTATTAGATTGAAATTTTCCGGTAGGATATAATACTTGTGATACAGATAAATCTGATAATATATATTCAATACAGTCTACTCTTTTTACGAATTTAGGTATGTTTAAAGAATAATTATTTAAAATATCCCTACAACTTTCATTCAATGCTTGATCCGTATTATATGAAACCTTAAATTCCTTAACGAATTTTATCATATCAAAAAAGTCAGTTAAAGTTTCCAAGTCATTACTTTTTTTCCAACTATCAATAGTTTTTAAAGGGTCTAAAAAATAATTTTCTATATAGATGCAGATATTGGAATCAAGTATTAATATATATTCATTAATATCATACTTCTTTAAAAAGGTTTCTATATTTATACAACGATTTCTGTTTGTAATTGGTGATGAGTATAAAAATGGCATTGGATCATTCCTTACTTATATTGTTAATATGTATTATATCAATTAATATACTTAATAAACATTAAAAAAATATTTTTAGACTAATATAATTACACCAATTTACATTTAATGGAAACAAATTAGCGAAATATTAAAATTTAAAAAATATTGAGTGTTCTTATTTTGTGATTGGAATGATAGCCTAAAAAAGATCGTGGTGGATAAATCATTAATTTTAACACTGGGATAAATAGGTTGAACATGTTGAGAAATGGAGCCAATTGGCTGAAGAAAAAGATATGAAAGTACAATTTACTTATTGGTGTAAGCATGAAATTAGTCCAATAATACAAACGACAGATAACACCTCTTATACTAGTTTAACGAACTTGTAATACAGCATGATCGGCTTCAATAAAATCTAGAGATTCCTTAGGTGGACGATTTACACTTGAATTTCATGTAGATTTGCCTATAGCAAAACATTTTGATTGTTTAGTTTTAACTCCCAAATGTGAAAATAACTAAAAAAACATAAGACTATGGCAAATAAATTATTACTGATAAGTAGAAGACTATATTAAAATTACATATAGTTAGAATTGTTTTAATTGTTTTCTAATAATATTATTCATGACTACTAAACAAACTATCAGGTAGAATTTTACATATTGCAATGGTATAATTTTTATGAAATGAATAATGAGGTGTTTCCATGTCGCAGGATATAATGAAAAAAGAGATTAAGAATTTAAAGAAAAAAGCTGAACAAAATCGACAAATGCATTTAAGTATAAGTAGAAAAGCAAATTTAGTGAACAAAATGCTCCATACGATTGCATTAATCGGTTCTTCCTTAACGGCTATCCTAACTTTTGCAGAATATAAGACGTTTATCCCATGGTTTCCTTGGTTAACTGACGGGAATTATAAGTTAATTATTGGAAGTTTTGCTGGTCTAATCTTTATTATAACTATTTTAGAAGAGTACTTGGGGTTAGGGAAAAAGGCCGCAATTCATGAAACAATTGGAAAGCAGCTAACCACTTTCATACGAACAGCAAGTAATTTGGAAACCTATGAAACTCTTACACAGGATGATTGTAATCAGCTGGTAAATGAATATACTGTAATTAATGAAAATGCACCTATAATTCCTGATAAGGTTTTTCTTAAAGAGAAGAAACGGTTGTATATGAAAATTGACATTAGTAAAAAACTAGAACAAACACCTCATATGTCCATACGATTGTATATTATTAAGATGAAATGTAAACAACTTTTTTCGTCAGATGTAACAAATCATGAAGATAGGGAGAATTAAAATGAGTAAAGAAAATTCTACTTATTCAACATTGATATTATTAAGTGGAGGAATAGATTCTGCTGCATTAGTACGATATCATATCTCTCAAGGAGACGCCATTGAAGCCATTTTTTTTGATTATGGACAGAAAAGTTATAAGCAAGAACTTTTAGCTGCAAAGCAAATAAGTGAACATTATGGTATAAAGCTCCATCATAAAAAATTGGGATTTAAACTTGGTGATAATGATGGAGAATACTATTGCCGAAATGCCCTTTTTATTTTGGCAGGATGTGGACATACTAAAGTACCTGTATCCTTAATCTCTATTGGGATTCACTCAGGCACTCCATACTATGACAGTTCTCCAATCTTTATTAAAGACATTCAGCATATTCTTGATGGTTATTTTGGGGGAGCTACAAGAGTAATAGCACCATTTCTTAAGTATTCTAAGAGCCAGGTTTATAAATATGCTATGGAAAGTGGAGTACCTATCCAGTTGACATACAGTTGTGAACTAGGACAGGTAGAACCTTGTGGAAAGTGTCTTTCATGTATTGATAGGGGGATATTAAATGAATCAGCATCTATCTAAAATTCGGAAGATTAAAAAAATGGATTATAATACACCTATTCTTGTTCCGTCGTTTTCAAGTAAAGGATTTCCTCATGTTAAAGAGCTTCATAGTTATCTTAAAGAAAAATTAACTGAGGCTTCTCTTATAAGTGTGTATGACTTGTACTATAAATATCTAGAGCATTCTCAAATTTATGAATCGGATATTTTAATTGTAGATAGTGGAGGATATGAGAGCAATCAAGAACATGATATCGCTGATATTTATAATTCTTTGTACATACCCAAAGAATGGAATGTGAAATTATATGAAAATCAAGTAAAAATTTTAAAACCTATTACTGATATATTATTGGTTAATTTTGATTCTAAAGAAGTATATACACTTAGAGAACAAGTAGAACTTGCGCAAGAGAGTTTTAATAAATTCTCTGAATTTTCAAGTGATTTTTTATGTAAACCGTTTAATTATGGCGAGTTACTTATAGATGTAGATAATTTAACAGAACATATTACTCTTCTTTCTACCTTTGATGTAGTAGGATTCACAGAAAAAGAACTAGGAAATTCTGTATTAGAACGGGCTATGAGCATTTATAAAATTAGAAAATCTTTGATGGAAATAGGATTAGAGACACCTATCCATATTTTTGGGTGTGTTGATCCTATATCTATCGTATTGTATTTTTTGTGTGGAGCTGATATTTTTGATGGTTTATCTTGGCTGCGCTTCTCATTTAAAAATAATACGCCAACATATTTAAACCATCATGTATTATATTCGGGAATTTGGAATCAATTAGATAATGAAGTTAAGGTATTAAGTTATGTGGAAAATCTTGAAGTTTTATCGCAGTTAAAAAATCAGATGATTTCCTTTTCAAAATCATCTGATTGGGAAGAACTGGGGTTGGGTGCTACAGAACTTCGAGAGATTCAACGGATTCTTAAAGTAATTATGCAAAATTATAAATAGAGGGGGAAGTGTAATGGGCGGTAGTAGAGGCTATAATATTCCTTCTAAGACCCTTAGTCAGTTAGAACAAGAAAAACAAGAACAACTAGAGATAGAGAGATTTGAAACGGATATTAATCAGTACATTAAAGGCTATTTCCAGGAAGTAAATAGTCGAGATGTTGAGGGAATTAATCGGCACTTAGAAACTATAAAAAGTGCACTTGAAAAAGATATAGAAGGTTTTGTTGATTTAAAGTTTGGCGGTTCAGTAATTAAAAATACTTATTCAGCTGGGATAAGCGATGTTGATATGTTAGTTCAAATTAACAACACAAATTATGCCAAAGCGCAACCAATGGAAGTACTAAAGCATTTTAAAGAGCAAATAGAAAAACGATTACCTAAAACCGAAGTGAAGATTGGTAAATTAGCCATAACTGTAAAATTTAAATCTGGTCATGAGATTCAGTTATTACCTAGTATCAAAACTGTAACGGGTTATCGTATTCCAAGACCCGGAGAAAATAATTGGAGTAACGTTATAAGACCACGTAAATTTGCAGAAAAACTAACTAATGTTAATAAATTAAATAATAATAAGATTGTGCCATTAATTAAGTTAATGAAAAACATTAATGCTGCTTTACCTAAGCAAAGACAACTATCAGGATACCATCTTGAATCGTTGGCTATAGATGCATTTAAGAATCCCAATCATACACCTAAAACATATAAAGGAATGGTTGAGCATTTCTGTCGTCATGCTGAAAGGGCCGTTTTAAAACCAATTACTGATAGCACAGGTCAGTCAGTGCATGTAGATACTTATTTAGGAAATGCTAAAAGCCCTGAGCGTCAAAGAGCTAGTAATACATATAAGCAGTTACTGAAAAAAATGGAAGGTGCAAATCACTCAAAATCTTTAGAGCAATGGAAAGGGATTTTAGGAAACAAGTAAATGCAATGTATGCAAATGAAATTAGTGTGTGATGATGAATTATTAGATAAAGTCTATGATTTAGAGAGTTAAATACATTAACGTCAAACTTTGAATTAATATTTACTAGAAAATTCAGATTACAACACATTAGCCTCTTATCATTAATAAAAATACATCACTATTAAATAGTGATGTATTTTTATGTTAGAAAGAATCGTTATACGAAACTGTACTTTTTAATTAACAGATTTGCTATTAAAAACTATAGTAAAGATGTACGTAGATATATATAACTAAAGTAATTTCTTTATAAAAAAGTATCCATTTTCATGTCTTTTGTAAAAAGACATGAAAGTTTAAACTAAAATCACATAAACAATCGTTGGTAAATAGCCATTATCATAAATTTTGTAGGTACTTTCTTGTCTCAATAACAGGACATGAGAGTCTAAACTTTTTAAAATTGGGACAAGAAACTCTAAACTATTTAACCAATAATAATGAAATATATTAATTTTATTAAATTGAGGATAATAGCCCTCCTATAATTATGAGAGCTATTATTTTTATGTTAAAAGTATTTCTCTTTTGAATTTTTAATCTCATCCAAATTAGTATGCTATAGTTTACTTCCTACCGATAAATTAATTTCCTCATATGAAATCTTTTTATTATTGTTAGTACCTAACTTATGAACAACAGCTGTTGGACTCTGGTTAAAATTCATACTCAAACTTTGGTTAGAATAATGGCCAGCGGGATCAATGTAATATTTATAATCTATTATTTTTTCTATATCTATATCAGCATAGGCGATTCCCTCTATTTCTGCTGGAATCATATCACTAATGGGCTCCCCATTAGGTGCATAAATACAGGTGTGTCCACTTTTAAATGTATTAAAGTATTCTTCCTGCTCTGCAGTTAGACAGATTTTACGTTTAATATCATCTGAATATATAGATGAAGTCATAATAACGAAAGTTTGTGTTGATATTGCATAATATCTACTAGAAATCTCATCATCAAAGTATCCTGGCCAAGATGCTACATGTACTTGTTCATTTTGAGAATTCATAGCAAGTAAATTTAGAGGAACTTGGTGCTCCCAACACATTAATCCACCTAAATTCCCTAGTTCAGTTTCAAATACAGGCATGAAACCGCCATTTCCATCTCCCCATATAAGTCTTTCTGCAACAGACGCTTTCATTTTTCGATGTTTTCCAATTAAATCACCTTTAGAATTAAACCATAATTGAGTTAGGTATAAAGACCCGCCATCTTTTTCACTACAAGAAATACATACATAAGTATTGTTTTTCCTTGCAGCTTCACTTATTTTTTGAATAGTTAAGCTCGGGATTTCAACAGCATTTTTATACAATTCATGATAGAAGGACCTTGTATACTCTGGGTGACCAATAAAGGCAAACCAAGGATATCCGGGAAGAAAAGCTTCTGGGAAAGCCACTAACCTTGCTCCATTTGATGCAGCTTCAGCAATTAATTCACAAGATTTCTCTACCGTCGCATCTAAGTCTAAGTATACTGGTGCAGCTTGAATAGCTGCTGCACGATATTTAGGATAACTGTTCATAATAAACTCCCACCTATCTTTATAGTTATTCAATTACAAGGCAATGGTAGCACCTGGAGCTTTAAATGTAACCACCCACTTTTCGTTATTTTTCACCACCCACTTTGGATTTAATAACTCAATTCATATTATTCATATTATTGATCTTATTAGTCAAAAATTAGGATGACCAATTTCGTGAAAAACCCGATTATATTTTTGAATATAGAACAAAAAATGAATCTTAATCGTAAAGTATATTCTTATGTTTAATAAGTGGATGAGTAAAATACTGATTAAGTGGATGTTTTATTTTTTTATAGTTCTATTAGTATTAAGTATATTATCAATTACATTTTTTGGTTAATGCTCTTGAAATAATTATTAACTAGATATAAAAGGCTAAATTGATACTAGATGAATGGTTAAAAAGGAAGGGATAAAATGAAAAATCAAAAATCTAATGTACGAGTTGCCGTTGTCCAAGCAGCTTCTGTCATTATGGATCGAGAAGCAAGTACAGAAAAAGCAATTTCACTCACTCTTGAAGCCGGAAATCAAGGTGCCAACATAGTTGTGTTTCCTGAGGCCTTTCTCTCAGCATATCCAAGGGGACTAACATTTGGGGCTACAGTAGGCAGTCGCTCCCCAGAAGGCAGAAAAGACTGGCTACGTTACTGGGAAAACTCAGTTCCAGTTCCTAGTGAAACAACTAAAAAATTAGGAGAAGCAGCACGTAAAGCTGGTGTTTATCTTGTTATTGGTGTAATTGAAAGAGATAATGAATTTAGTGGCGGAACTTTATATTGTTCTGTATTGTTCTTTGGGCCAGATGGGACATTGCTTGGAAAACATCGTAAATTAAAACCGACGGGTTCTGAACGTCTCATTTGGGGAGAAGGGGATGGTAGTACACTTCCTGTTTTTGATACACCTTATGGAAAAATAGGGGCTTTAATTTGTTGGGAAAATTACATGCCATTAGCGAGAGCAGCAATGTATGCAAAAGGCGTTCAAATCTATATTGCTCCAACAGCAGACTCTAGGGACTTGTGGCAATCTACGATTCGTCATATTGCAGCGGAAGGGAGATGCTTCGTTTTATCTTGTAATCAATATGTTAATAAAGATATGTATCCCGTCGATTTAGCCTGTTATGAAGACTTGCTATCCTCTCCTGATGAGATGTGTCCTGGGGGGAGTGCAATTGTTGGTCCTTTAGGGGAATATATTAAAGAACCCGTTTTTGGTAAAGAAGAAATTCTTATAGCAGATCTTGATTTGCGAGATATAGCATACAGTCAATTTGATTTTGATGTAGTAGGTCATTATTCAAGACCCGATGTATTTCAACTCTTAGTAAACGAGGAGAAAAAAAAGAACGTAATATGGGAAAGGGACAATAACTAATTGGAAACATATAATAGAATCTATCTAATGTGAAACTCAAAAAGACACCTTATTTCAAGGTGTCTTTTTGAGTTTCACATAAATATTAATTCCATATTATCGTATCTTTTTTCTTTTCAACCATATCTACTATACAAGCTGCTAATTCCCGAATCCCATATTCTATTTTATCTTTATTTACCTTGGAGATACTGATTCGAATTGCATTTTGCTTGTTTTCTTCTAAATACATTCTAGATGCATTATCTACATAAATGCGTTTTTCTTTTAACAAATCAATCAACTTATCAATGTTTACACGTGAGGGCAAGAAAATAGTAAGATACAAACCACCTTGAGGCTTAGTATATTCTATATAATCTGGTAAATAAGAAGAACAAGCATTTAATAAGATAGTCATTTTATTGATATACAATTTTTTAACAGTATCTACATGATAATGAAACATACCACTTTTTAGATAAATTTCTAAAGCTCCTTGTGAGAGTGTCGATGTATTAAAATCAGAAACAAATTTATAATTTATAAATGGATCAACCATTGATTCAGGTAGTATAACTGTTGCAATGCGTAATCCCGGAACAAAAACTTTCGAAAAACTTTTAACATAAATGACCCTTCCATTAGGTTCATATGCAAATAATGGATCTGCTTTTGAATTCTCATCAAATTCAGCCAAATAGTCATCTTCTACAATGTACACATCATACTTTTCTGCAAGAGCGACCATTCTTTTCTTATCTTCATTTGTATAATGATGGCCAAGTGGATTATGAAATCTTGGCATAGTATAAAAGAATTTAATATCTTCGTCTCGGAACAAAGCCTCTAGTTTACCAAAATCAATACCATCCATTGTTAGATCAATTCCTAGTATCTCGTTTTGATTTAACTGTAAGGTATTTATCATACCATAATAGGTAGGTTGCTCAATTAATACCTTTTTCTTTCCGTTTAAGAAAGGCATGATTGATAGGATATTTAACGCTTGTTGTGACCCCGAAGTAATAACAAGTCGCTCAGGCTTCGTAAATACTTGTGAATGATGTAAGTAATTTACTAACTCTTTTCTCAACGAGAGTAACCCCTGCGGCTCACTATAAGCGAATATTTGTATTTTATAATATTCGATTGCCTTATTGATACAATGTTGAAAATCTTCATACGGCATGGTTCGTTCATCAGGACCTACAGATAAAAAATCTACATCATAAGTTTCATCAGGTACTATGTGTGTATGAACGACGTAATACCCACTTTTAGGTTTGGAATAAACAATATGTTGTTTTTCTAATTCTAATAATGCTTTTACAACCGTATTTTTACTACATTGAAATTGATCAGCCAGTGTTCGGATAGAAGGCAATTTATCTCCAGCTTTAAAATGCTTATCTTCTATTTGTTGTTTCAGCCATACTAAAATACCTCTATATTTTGAAATCATATAAATTCTCCCTGTAATCTGTACCACGACAGACATGAAATTCTACTATATAGAAAAAAATTATTAACAATTATAATCATATTTAATTAGCTTAAACAGTTTAATGATAATTATGATGTACATTCATGTATTTGTGAAGGGGGGATGAACATTAAAATTCTAAGTTATTGCTTTTAAATCATCAACGTATTCAAACTCACCAAGAGTCATAGTAAAAAAGAAAAGTAATGTTGAAAATATTGAGAAAGAAACAAAATGGATAAGAGGCATCATTTAATCGTTCAACTATTATAGTCCAACATACAAAAATAAATTTGATAACCAATCCAATTGGAATTTAAGTTGTATGAATTACAAAGGTGAGAACCTCTTTCTGATTAAAAAGTTGTTATCAGTTATAGAAGGAACGTTTTAGTCAATCAGTAGTTAACATGCAGTGGCAACAGAATTAAATGGAGGAGTTATGAAGAAACAACAAGGAAAGAAACAAGAGAAGAAAATAAAAAATAATAAACAGAATAGACGCATATCTATCCGATTAAATATAATGTTTCTTTTCGTATTTTTACTATTTTCAGCGATTATTATTCAACTGGGAAAGGTACAAATTATTGATGGTGAGACCTATAAGAATCAAGTGGAGAAAAATGAGAATGCAACAACGAGTATTCCAGTCCCACGTGGAC
>Ga0209463_1000623_pt1 | contig 25227 bp, 23 predicted proteins | sample AgamicMgSfrz_FD_187169 | JGI IMG/M metagenome (GOLD analysis project Ga0209463, IMG submission 187169) | Agave microbial communities from Guanajuato, Mexico - Mg.Sf.rz (SPAdes) (version 2) | ecosystem: Host-associated > Plants > Phyllosphere > Phylloplane/Leaf | place: Guanajuato, Mexico... | reverse complement strand
TTCCAAGACAGCAATGGCAAATTTGTCGGCGGGTTTGGAAATAACTTAGCAACAAATCATAAAATGGCTGAAAAATTAATGGTTGATTCAGTTAAATATTGGTTCCGCGAATTTAAAATTGATGGAATGAGATGGGATATGATGGGGGATGCAACATATGAAGCTGTCCAAAAGGCTTATGATGAAGCTGCAGCCATCAATCCAGATGCACTCTTTATTGGAGAAGGCTGGAGAACATTCTCTGGACATTTAGCAGATCCGTCTTTAGCAGGAAAAGGTGCGGATCAAGACTGGATGAATAAGACTGATGATGTTGGCGTATTCTCTGATGAAATAAGAAATGAACTGAAATCTGGATTTGGATCAGAAGGAGAGCCACGCTTTATTACTGGTGGAGCTCGTGATATTCAAACGATATTTAATAATATAAAAGCACAACCATCTAATACACCGGCAGATGATCCAGGAGACATGGTGCAATATATTGAAGCACATGATAATTTGCCGTTATACGATATTATTGCAAAAGCATTGAAAAAAGATCCAGCAGTTCCGGAAAATGATTTGGAAATTCATAAACGTATTCGTCTTGGTAATTCGTTAATTCTGACTTCACAAGGAACAGCGTTTTTACATGCTGGACAAGAATATGGCAGAACAAAGCAATGGTTAGGGGAAGGTGTTCCAGAGCAAAAATACGATGCCTTTACAGATGAGAATGGCAAGGTGTTTGGTTATTTTGTTCATGATTCATACGATTCATCTGATGCAATTAATATGTTTGATTGGTCAAAAGCAACCAATAAAGAAGAATACGCTGTTAATAATGAAACGATGGAGTTTACAAAGGGATTGATTGAATTAAGAAAATCATCCAATGCATTTCGATTAGGCGAAAAAAGCCTAGTGGATTCCAATGTAACCATGGTTGAAGCAAAAGAAATAGAGGAAGAGGACCTTGTGATCGCCTATAAAAATGAGTCAACAGATAATACAGGCAGTTACTATGTATTTATGAATGGCGATACAAAATCAAGAGAGTTATCCTTAAGTGAAGATTTAACAGACTTTAAAGTAGTAGTTGATAACGATGAAGCTGGAAAGGACGCTGTTACAGAGAAAAGTGGTTTCACATTAGCAGCAGACAAAATCACACTTGATCCACTAACTACTGTTGTTATTAAAACAGAGAAAGAGGATGCAGCAGGAAATCCAGATGTGGACACTCCTGATCCAACTACACCTGAAAATCCAGATGATTCAACCGATCCAGATACTCCGGCTGATACAGATGAAAAGCCTGATGGTTCTGATAAAGAAGTTGATGGTAGTACAGACGATAAGGTGGATAATGGTGGCAAAAAATCCGAAAATGCATTGCCAAACACAGCTACAAATAATGGAACATATCTTTTAGCTGGTATCATTATTTTAATGGTTGGAGTTAGTCTTTTAGTGATTATTCGTAGAAAAAAACATGCTGGACAATAGGGTTAAAATTAAGCAGAAATTAGCTTTTAAAAAAGCTGATTTCTGCTTTTTTGGTATTGATCATCAGTTAGGCCTTTATTTGAATGAAGTTCATTATATGCAAAGAAAAAATGAAAAAAATTACTAAAAGCAGGATAAGAAAGAAATTTTGTGCGCAACTTATTATTCAGAAGGAGGTGAAAGAATATGAAAAAAATAATGGCAATGGTTAGTTTATTTTTATGTTTAGTAACACTTCCAACGATGGTATTCGCTGATACATATACCGTTAAAAGCGGAGATTCCATGTGGAAAATAGCGGTGAAATATCAAATCGGCTTACGAGAAATTATTGTTGCAAATCCGCACATTTCAAACCCTAGTTTAATTTATCCTAATCAAAAATTAACGATTCCTAATATCGATTCTATTAAAACAGTAGAACGTGAAGTCATCAGACTTTGTAATGTGGAGCGGCAAAAAAATGGCCTTCCTGCATTGACAGAAAACTGGGAATTATCGCGTGTAGCAAGAGATAAATCAATGGATATGGCGCAAAAAAAATATTTTAGTCATACAAGTCCAACATACGGATCACCATTTGATATGATGAAAGCATATGGAATTAGTTATAAATCGGCTGGAGAAAATATTGCCCAAGGACAAACAAGTGCTCAAGCTGTTGTTCAGGCTTGGATGAACTCCAGTGGTCACCGCGCCAATATACTAAGCAAAAGCTTTACACAAATTGGCGTAGGTTATTACCAAAGCGGAAACTATTGGACACAAATGTTTATATCAAAATAAACTGAAAAAGGGACTGCCACTTAAGCGTTATTAGTAGTAGTCTTTTTTTTAGTGAATATTTTCGTTCCAACCAACCTTTTAACAAGAGGGAATAGCGTTGAACTTGTGAAGATAACAAATATTTTAAGTCTACCATTTAATTTCTAATACTCTAGAAAAAATAAAATTGAATTCGTCTATCCAATAAGCTACACTTTTTATTGATAAATAAAAGTAGGTGTTTTAAATGAACGATAGACAAAAAGTTCTACTTCAAACTTTACTTTCAAATGAAGGGGAAACTTGGAATATAATGGAGCTGTCTGAACGATTAGCCTGTTCAGAAAAAACCGTACGAAATGATTTAGGTAAGATAGAACAACTATTAAATAAATTCCCCAGTGCAAAGCTAAAACGTCAGCCGGGAATAGGCATAACTCTTGAAATTAACAGAGAAGACAGGTCGGGTCTTCTACAACAATTATTTTTCAATAACCAGAAAGCAATGGAAGAGCGGATAATTGAGATTGCTTATTTATTACTTGTTTCACAGAATCCAATTACTTTACAAAGTTTAGCAGAACGCTATTATGCACCAAAGACCATGATAAAAAAAGAAATGGAAATTATTGAAAAATGGTTGGCCGATTATGGATTAGAACTGATTTCCAAGCCTCGATTGGGAAATATCCTTCTTGGCACAGAATTTCAGAGAAGAAGTGCTTTAGCCCATCTATCACAGCTATTGTCTTCTGTTTTTGTTGAAAAAAATTATGTTCTTGATTTGTTTTTACCATATGAAATTACTTCCGTTAAACGAGCTTTACAAAAAATGCAAAATTACTTTGAAATACAATTTATGGATGAAACATTCGATAGTTTAGTTGTACATGCACTTATTATTGTGAAACGGACACGACAAAAATCACCTATTACTGTAATAGAGAAAGATAAAGCCTATGTTAAAGCTTATAAAGAATACGAATGGGCTGGCATGTTCTTTAAGCAATTGGAAAATTCTTTTTCTATGAAATTTCCAGAGAATGAATGCATCTATTTTACCTGGCATTTAATTAGTGGCAAAAGGGTAGGGGATTTAGAAGAACATGCTTTTTTTCAAGATACTCATTTGCTTGGTATTATTCATAACATAACGGAAAGGTTAAGTGAATTAACTGCTTATTCTTTTGAAAAGGATTCCATTCTTACGGAAGGGCTGGCTGTTCATATGTATTCTGTCATCAGCCGCATGAAATATGGTTTTCCGGTTAGCAACCCTCTTTTAGTAGACATAAAGAAAATGTATCCCTATATGTTTAATATGGTGATTTTTGCTTTAGAAGAAATGAAAAACACGTATGATTTAGATGTACCTGAAGACGAAGCAGCATTCCTAGTACTTCATTTTCAAGCCTCGATTGAGCGATTAGAAGGTAATAGCGGAAAAAAGAAAAATTCGCTTATCGTTTGCCATCTTGGAGTGGGGATTTCACACTTGTTGGAAGCGAAAATTAAACAGCATTATGCAGATATTCATATATTGGCTTGTATTGGCAAGAAATCTATCGATGAATTTTTAAAAAATAATAATATTGACTTTATTATTTCTACTGTCTCTCTTAAAGAGCTCCCTGTTCCCTATGTAGTTATTTCTCCCTTACTAGAAGAAAAAGATAAGGAGAAACTGAACCAATTTCTCCAACAAGTTGAAGAGAATCAAGAAAGCAACAGTAAAGATAGTAAACAACTGTCAAAACTAGTTCGTGGTGACTTAGTACAGTTGGAAATTGATAAAGATCATCCATATGAAGTAATTGAAATGTTAGGGAATCTATTGTTCCAAAAAGGGCTGATTGAGAAGGAATTTATTCATAGTGCGCTTAATAGAGAAAGAAAATCAGCTACAGCAATAGGAGGAAATATCGCTATTCCTCATGGTGATCCAGAAATGGTCATTCAGTCTGCGATCGCAGTCGCAATTTTAAAAGAACCAATTCAATGGGGAAATGAATATGCTGCTGTCATATTTCTGTTAGCTATCTCAAAACAGGATCAAAACCTAAATCGAGCAGTGATTGGGCAAATCGCATCCTACAGTGAAAATCTTGAGTTTTCAAGAAGAATAGCGAAACTAACAGACGTCAAAAGTGTACTTGATTATATTCAATAAAAGATTCTTATAAATAATCTTTTTTTACCACAAGTCTGGTAAAAATTAAGATTATTAGAATAGGAACATAGGTTTATAATCAAAATGTAAGCAATTACATAAGGCGTATGATAAGTTATAGGAGGGAATATCATGAAGATTTTAGCGATTACGGCTTGTCCAGTTGGTATTGCTCACACATATATGGCAGCAGAAAATCTCCAAAAGGCTGGAGAAGAATTGGGTGTAGACATTAAAGTAGAAACCCAAGGCTCCATTGGTGTGGAAAATGCTTTAACAGAACAAGATATAAAAGAAGCTGATGGCATTATTATTGCAGCAGATAAAGAAGTTCCAAAAGAGCGCTTTATTGGTAAAAAAGTCATTATTGCTGGTGTTAAAGAAGGGATTCGCAATCCACATGAATTAATTAAAAGACTTCAAAATGGAGATGTACCAGTATATCGAGCAGAATTAAAATCAGCTGATGAAATAAAAGGAAAACGAAAATCAAAAGAAAATCCCATTTATAAGCATTTAATGAATGGTGTATCTTATATGGTTCCATTTATTGTTGTCGGTGGTTTGCTGATTGCGCTTGCCCTTACACTTGGCGGGGAACAAACACCAGGGGGAATTGTCATACCAGAAGATTCGATTTGGAAACAGATTGAAAGTCTTGGTGGCACAGCCTTTATGTTTATGGTACCAATTTTAGCTGGATTTATTGCCGTAAGTATAGCAGACCGTCCAGGACTTGTACCTGGGATGATCGGTGGTTATATTGCTGCGAACGGTAGCTTTTACGGCAGTGAAGCTGGGGCAGGGTTTATTGGAGGAATTATTGCCGGTTTCTTAGCGGGGTATATTGCATTAGGTATTAAAAAGATTAAAGTTCCAAAAGCAATACAACCAGTCATGCCAATTATTTTTATCCCAATTGTATCATCTGTTATTGTTGGACTATTATTCATTTTTGTTATAGGAGCTCCAGTAGCACAAGTTTTTGAAGGATTAACTAGTATGCTAGCAGGCATGCAAGGAGCAAGTTCCATTTTATTAGCACTTATTCTTGGAGCGATGATTGCCGTAGATATGGGTGGTCCATTTAATAAAGTTGCATTCTTGTTTGGGTCAGCAATGATTGCAGAAGGTAACTATGAGATTATGGGACCAATTGCAGTTGCAATCGGTATACCACCAATTGGAATGGGACTTGCGACATTTATAAACAAGAAGAAGTACCTTCCAAATGAAAGGGAGGCAGGGAAAGCGTCATTTACCATGGGACTGTTTGGTATTACAGAAGGGGCAATTCCATTTGCTGCTCAAGATCCATTACGTGTAATTCCTAGTATTATGGCTGGTTCAATGGTTGGTTCTGTTATTGCTATGATTGGAAATGTAGGTAATAAAGTAGCACATGGTGGTCCAATTGTTGCTGTATTAGGTGCAGTAGATAATGTAGTCATATTCTTTATTGCGGCAATCGCTGGGGTATTAGTTACTGCCTTTATGGTCAATGCACTGAAAAAAGAAGTGGCTGTTGATGTTCCGGTTAAAAAGGGAACGGATAAAAGAGAAGTTGCAGCAACAAAAGAAGAGACAGACGAAGCGGTTGAAATAACGAAATTAACAGACATTGTAAGCGGAGAATTAATTTCTACAGATTTACTAGGAGAAACACAAGATGAGGTAATAGATGAGCTCATTCAAAAGTTTGAAAAAGCTGGTATATTACACTCCAAGGAAGAATATAAGAAAGCTATTTTAGAACGAGAGGCACAAAGTTCTACCGGTTTAGGAATGAACATTGCGCTTCCACATGGAAAGTCGAATGCAGTTAAACGTCCAGCAGTTGCTTTTGGAATAAAGCGAAGTGGTGTGGACTGGAATAGTTTAGATGGGACAGACGCTAAATTAATCTTTATGATTGCTGTACCAGAACAAAGATCAGGCGACGCTCATTTGAAAATATTGCAAATGTTATCACGTAAATTAATGGATGAGAACTTTAGAGATAAATTACTTGAAGTAAATTCCAAATCAGAAGCGATTATTTTGTTAGATGAAATACAATAATGAATGAAAAGTGCCAAACACCTTAGAATTTATTTAGAGGTATTTGGCACTTTTTAATTAGAAGCAAAAAATATTTACTGACAACACGAATCTTTTTATGAGAAAATATTTTTAAAAAAAGGAGGCAATGTCCATGTATAGTTTTAACAATGATTACAGTGAAGGAGCGCATCCTAGAATTTTACAAGCATTAGTAGAATCCAATTTACAACAAGAAATAGGATATGGGCAAGATTCTTTTACAAACAAAGCAGTGGAAGTTTTGAAAACTAAAATGAACAGTGATGAGGTAGATGTTCATCTCTTAGTTGGAGGAACGCAAACAAATCTGATTGCCATATCTGCTTTTTTAAGACCACATGAAGCGGCAATTGCCGCAAGTACTGGACATATTTTTGTTCATGAAACAGGAGCGATTGAATCAACAGGTCATAAAGTTATTACTGTTGATGCAAAACATGGTAAGCTGACACCAAGTTTAGTGCAAAGTGTACTTGATGAGCATACGGATGAACATATGGTAAAGCCAAAGTTAGTATACATATCTAATTCGACTGAAATTGGAACGATTTATTCAAAGAGTGAGCTTGAACAATTAAGTCAATTTTGTCAAATAAACAATTTGATTTTCTATATGGATGGAGCGCGACTAGGGTCTGCTCTTTGTGCAAAAGACAATGATCTGGTGTTAAGTGATTTTCCTAAATTACTAGATGCTTTTTACATTGGTGGTACGAAAAATGGAGCATTAATGGGAGAAGCTTTAGTGATAAAGAATGATTCCTTGAAGGCGGATTTTCGTTATCATATTAAGCAAAAAGGAGCAATGCTCGCAAAAGGAAGATTGTTGGGAATCCAATTTTATGAGCTATTTAAGGATGATCTCTTCTTCGAATTAGCTGAATACGCTAATAAGATGGCAGAAAGACTAAATATAGCATTGGCAGAGAAGGACTATCGATTTTTAACACCATCTTCTACTAATCAGGTATTTCCGATTTTTTCTAACGAAAAGATTACAATGCTACAGAAGAATTATCAATTCAACATTTGGGAAAAAATTGATAAAGACCATTCTGCAATTCGACTTGTTACTTCATGGGCAACGAAAGAAGCAGAAGTTGAAGCCTTTATAAATGAAATATAATAAAATAGTCCTGTTTGGCTATTCTTAGTCTTACAGGGCTATTTTTTAAAAAATGTTTATTTTCTAGTTGACGGGTAGGAATAATGTGATATATAATTTCAATAATTTAAAACAGTAAAACGCTGATCGGAAAACCGAAGGCATAACCAATTTTGGTTATGCCTTTATTTTTTGTTCCAGCAATTACTGTGATTAAATGTCGGAATAGTCGAAATAAACAAGGAGGCAGCGTGTTTTTTCCTATTGGTATGGTCGAAAAGGTATTTATTGAGCGTTGAAAAAGAGAAAAATAATAGATTGTTTTGTAGCTGACTAGAAAACTGGAGGCTCTCTTATAAGCATACATTCTGCTTATGAGAGAGCCTTTTTAAGTAGTAATTCTAATAAAGAAAGGGAGAGGTCGTATGAAGGTTTTTTGGTTTATTCCAACACATGGAGATTCTAGATATTTAGGTGTGACAACTGGTGGAAGAGAAGTAAATTATCCTTATTTAAAACAAGTCGCACAAGCAGTAGATAGCTTAGGTTATGAGGGGGCATTATTACCAACTGGTCAATCTTGTGAGGATGCATGGATTGTTGCTTCTTCTTTAGTACCTGTAACAAACCAAATGAAATTTTTAGTAGCAGTGCGACCAGGAATTATGTCTCCCACCCAAGCGGCAAGGATGAGTTCTACCTTAGATCGTCTCTCAAACGGTCGCGTACTAATTAATGTAGTGACTGGTGGTGATCCGGTAGAACTTGCTGGAGATGGTTTACAACTTCAACATCATGAACGTTATGAGCTAACAGATGAATTTTTAACTGTTTGGAAAGACTTATTTAAAAAGGAAAAAGTAAATTTTGCAGGAGAATATCTTGACATTAGAGAAGGCAAACTCCTATTTCCATCTGTTCAAATGCCATATCCACCCCTTTATTTTGGAGGGTCATCCTTGATTGGTCAAGAGGTTGCAGCTAAACATGTTGATGTGTATTTAACATGGGGGGAAACACCTGATAAAGTGGCAGAGAAAATTCAAAGAGTGAGAGAATTAGCTGAAAAAGAGGGAAGAACCGTTCGCTTCGGAATCCGATTACACGTCATTGTTCGAGAAACAGAAGAAGAAGCGTGGCAAGCTGCAGACAAATTAATTAAATATGTTGATGATGACTTAATTGAAGCATCTCAAAAAGTCTTTGCTCGCTATGATTCGGAAGGACAGAAAAGAATGGCAGATTTACATAGGGGCAGGAGAGAGCAACTGGAGATAAGTCCTAATCTTTGGGCGGGAATTGGTCTAGTTAGAGGCGGGGCTGGAACAGCTTTAGTTGGTGATCCTCAAACTGTGGCAGAGAGAATGAAAGAGTATGAGGCAATAGGAATTGAAACCTTTATCTTATCTGGCTATCCCCATTTAGAAGAAAGTTATCGAGTGGCCGAGCTATTATTTCCATATCTTAATTTACAAAAAAAGACAGACAAATCACCTAGTTTAGTAGGAGAAATGGTGGCTAATGACTTTCATCCGAAAGTTACGAAATAAGGAAAAATGATGAGGAGGAAAGGCATTGGCAAAAGTTGCTATCATTATTGGTGCACCAAATGAGCAATCACGCTTAACTGGTTTAGTTCAATATACGCTAGATTTACTAACAAAAAATAATATATCTTACGAGATAATTAAAGTGTTCGAGCTGCCGGCCGAAGATTTAATATTCGCAAACTTTAACAGTGAAGCAATAAAGAAAACAAGCAAGAAAATAGAACAAGCAGATGGAGTCCTAATCTTTACACCAGTGTATAAAGCTGCATACTCAGGCATTTTAAAAACATTCCTTGATTTACTTCCACAAAAAGGGTTGGAAAATAAAGTTGTTTTACCCCTTGTTATTGGTGGAAGCTTCGGACATTTATTAAGTATTGAGTACGCATTAAATCCGGTTTTGTCTGCATTAGGTGCTACCCATATAATTAAGGGTGTTTATACAATGGATAAAGAAGTAGAGCGAGTAGACCATAATCAGTTTGCATTAAAACAAGAAGTTAGAAGCCGTTTAAGTGATAGTGTGGGGAAATTCAAGCAAATACTAATTGGATAAATAATGATAGAAGCAGAATTTTTTAGGAAAGGAGTTTTTCGATGTCTAAGCCTCTCGAATATAGTCAGGTCAATCCATCTATTTTTACTAGAAAAAAACTTTATGAGACAGATTATTTAAATCTTCCGGATCTATTATTTTATCAACACTGTCAAAAGACATACTATCTGAACCGAGGAAATTACCATATCATCGATGAATGGTTTTATAAACAGGGGATTTCTTCTCTTATTTTCCGAAGAATCTATATGCTAGCATTTTTAGATTATGTGAGTCAAGAGGATCTTGTAGTTCATAAATATCTGAAGTTTGGCAAGGGAGGGCTTGCTTGTAAGCTAAGTGAATTTTTAAAAGAACTGGAGTTTAGAAGCTGAGTAGTTTAATTAAATACTATTAAAGGAGGAAGAAACATGACTAATAATGATCGTCAAATGAAGTTGGGAGCCTTTTTTATGATTCCTGGTCATCATGTGGCTGCATGGCGGCATCCAGCAAGTAATAGTGAGGATTTATTATCGTTCGATTTATACCGAAAACTTGCTGAAACAGCAGAGCGTGGAAAATTTGATATGATTTTTTTCGCAGACGGATATGCTGTTCATGATCGTAATGGAGTTGGAATTGAACAAACGGTTAATATCCGTCCCGATCCTCTTACGCTTCTGTCTGCGTTATCTGTTATTACAAAGAATATAGGGTTGGTAGCAACTGCCTCCACAACCTATAATGAACCATTTCATTTAGCTCGAAAATTTGCCACCATTGACCATATTAGTAATGGAAGAGCTGGATGGAATGTTGTTACTTCCTCCAGTGAGGCAGAAGCATTAAACTTTAGCAAAGAAGAGCATTTAGAGCATCAATCAAGATACGAACGTGCAGAAGAATTTGTGGAGGTTGTAAAAAAGCTATGGGATAGCTGGGAAGATAAAGCTGTTTTATTAGACAAAGAAAATGCAAAATTTGCTGATGTAACTCGTGTACATACAATCAATCATAATGGGGAATGGTTTTCGGTAAAAGGTCCCTTAAATATCTCGCGACCAATACAAGGTTATCCCGTTATTATACAGGCTGGATCTTCGGAAGCTGGAAAAGAGCTTGCTGCGAAAACGGCAGAAGTTATTTTTACTGCATGGCAAACGCTAGGGGAAGCACAGCATTTTTATCAAGATGTAAAGGGACGACTTTCTAAATATGGTAGAACCGAAGAATCACTTAAAATTATGCCAGGAATATTCCCTGTAATTGGCTTAAATGAAAAAGATGCGAAGGAAAAGAAACAATATTTAATGGAATTAATTCCTGAACAAGTTGGAGTCGGCTTACTATCCTCCTTAATTAGTTATGATCTCTCCCAATTTCCGGTGGATAAGCCACTCCCTGACTTACCTGATTTGGAAAATATTAATGGGGCAAAAACAAGATTCCAGCTTGTGAAAAATTTAGGAGAACGAGAAAACTTAACGATTCGACAACTTTATCAGCGTGTTGCAGGGGCAAGAGGACATCGAGAAATCAATGGCACACCAATCCAAATTGCAGATCAGCTACAGGAATGGTTCGAATATGGTGGAGCAGATGGCTTTAATATTATGCCACCGTATTTGCCAGATGGATTAGAGGATTTTGTTCATTTAGTTATCCCTGAATTGCAAAATAGAGGCTTATTTCGCAAAGAGTATTCGGGAAGTACATTAAGAGAAAATTTAGGCTTAAAAAGGCCTGAAAATCTATTTCGCAGAGCTAGTCAATCCACAGGAACAGGAGGGAAACAATGACTTTACTAGAAATCAAAGATTTAAATAAGTATTTCAAAAAAGGTAAAGAAAAAAATCATGTATTAAACGACATTAATTTAGATGTAAAAAAGGGAGAGTTCGTGACAATTATCGGTCCTAGCGGTTGTGGGAAAAGTACATTATTAAAAGCGATAGCTGGCTTGGACAATGAGTACAGTGGTGACATCTATCTTGAAGACGAAATTGTTACGGGAACGAGTAGAAACCAAGGATTTATTTTTCAAGAACCGAGATTGTTTCCTTGGCATACAGTGGAGAAAAATATTGCTGGAAACTTTTCATTGAAAAACCCAGAGATACAACAGCATGTCGAAAAGTTGATTAAACTTGTAAGATTAGACGGATATAATAAAGCTTTTCCAAAAGAACTGTCAGGTGGAATGGCACAAAGAGTGGCGATTGCAAGAGCTTTGTTACGAAATCCCAAAATTCTGTTGTTAGATGAACCGTTTGGAGCATTAGATGCTTTCACAAGATCACATATGCAAGAGGCATTACTATATATATGGGAGGAAGAAAAAACGTCGATGGTATTCGTCACCCATGATATTGATGAGGCTGTTTACCTAGCTAATAAAGTAGTAATCATGAGTGCTAGACCAGGAATCATTCAAAAAACAATTTCCATAGATTTACCGTTTCCACGAAAGAAAACATCAACTTCTTTTCAAGAGCTACGAACGCTCGTATTAAACGAATTTGAGAAGGTTGAGGAATTTGAAGGAACTTATGCAGAAATATGATAAGGAGGGACGATAGTGGAAAATCGTGGCGTAATAGCTTTAGAAAAGATAAATACCGGTAAGAAATCAACAGTCAGAAAAACAAAAGAAACGAGTCATACTGGAAAATTAATAAAAGGAATTATCTTTCCTGTTTTTCTTTTAGTGATTTGGGAATTGGCTGGTTTATATGGCTGGGTCTCTGATATTCTCCTTCCAAGACCGAGTACTATTTTTGTTAGTTTTATTGATTTGCTGCTAACTGGAAATTTGTTGGGCCACTTGGAAATTAGTTTATGGAGAGCGCTTGGAGGTTTTCTTATTGGTGGAGGACTTGGACTGCTACTCGGTTTATTTGTAGGATTTAATAAAAATATGGAACAAACATTGGATCCGACTTTACAAATGATCCGTACTATTCCACATTTAGCGGTAATCCCGTTATTTATTCTATGGTTTGGCTTTGGGGAGACATCAAAAATATTATTAATTGCAAAAGGTGCGTTTTTCCCTCTTTATGTCAATACATTTCTAGGTATTAGAGGCGTTGACTCTAAGCTCTATGCTGTTGCAAAAGTATTGAAATTCAGCAAATGGAAGCAAATAACACTGTTAATATTACCAGCTGCTCTTCCCAATATTTTATTAGGAGTACGTTTATCACTAGGAGCTGCCTGGCTAGGATTGGTCGCGGCGGAATTAATGGGTTCTAGTGAGGGAATTGGCTATTTAATTATGGATGCCAGACAATTTTCGCAAACTTCCATTGTGTTTGTAGGAATTATCATTTTTGCAATATTTGGTAAATTATCAGATTCACTCGTAAGATATTTTGAAAGAAAGTTATTAAAATGGCAGGATAACTTTCAAGGATAGCTTTATTCTATTTTAAATCCAAGTAAATAAATGTGATAAGTTAATTTTGATAGGGGGATTCAAATGAAGAAAAGGATGTTTATGTCTGTAGTGTTTGTGGCTGTCTTGACCTTTTTAAGTGCTTGTGGAACAGAAAGTAGTTCCTCTAGCTCATCAAATAAGGAGATTACTGTTCGGATAGGTGTCCAAGGAAAAACGGGGATCTTACCATATGCAAGAGAGCATCAATACTTTGAGAAAGCTTTTGAAAAAGAGGGGGTAAAAGTGGAATGGAGTGAATTTGCAAGTGGACCTCCACACTTTGAAGCTTTATCTGCGGGAAGATTAGATTTTGGTGCGACAGGTGGTACGCCGTTAATTGCTGGTCAAGCTGCTAATATTGATTTTCGAGCAATTGCAGTTACAAGTGATGGGAAAACGGGAAATTCCATCATTATTCCGAAAAACAGTTCTATTAAGGAAATCACAGACTTGAAAGGCAAGAAAGTAGCAGTTGCCAAAGGAAGCAGTGCTTATAATTTTTTATACTTAGCATTGGATCGGGCAAAATTAACGGATAAAGATATCGATATTATTCAATTGCAGCCAGATGAGGCCAGACCAGCATTAGATAATGGTTCGATTGATGCATGGGCTACTTGGGAGCCATATGCTACTACTGCCGTTTTTCAAACTGGGGCAACATTTCTTGTTTCAGGGAAAGATCTTGATATTACAACACCAAGTTTTTTGATAGCAAGAACAAAGTTCACAGAAGAACACCCAGATTTAACGATACTTTTTCTAAAAACGTATGAAGAAGCAAGACAATACTTTGTAAATCATATAGAGGAAGTTTCAAAAGATATAGCTGAAAGTCAAAAATTGGATGTGGAAATTGTTCAAACAGTTCTTAATAAAACAGATACTCGCTTAAGCCCTACCACACCTGAATTTTCTAAAGCACATCAGGAACAAGCAGATTTTTTATATGATGTTGGCGGGATCGATAAAAAGATTGAGACGTCTGAGGTTATTGAAAATAAGTTTGTAGAAGACGCATTGAAGGAAAGCAAATAGATCAAAAGATATCTAATATTGTAAAAAGAAACCTTTCCCGCCTTTGTCTTAAATTTGGTAAACTAGATAAGGCGGGAAACCAGTTATAGAAAATAAATTGCATCTTACCCCTATTTTTTCCCCGCTAACCCCTTACGGTTAATGGCTTCAGGTTGCTTTTCCATCCATCCATGCTTGACCATTAGTTTGTAACATAACACTCCTGCTTGCATGGCATGATTGAAAATACGTTTATAATTTAGGATAATATCTGTCCTTAAGCTAGAACCAATAGCTGCGCCGTAATAGGAAAGAGCCGTATTAACTAATAATGCTGCATGAAACATTATTAATTTATCTGAAAAAGGACTGATTTTAGAATCCGTTATTTCTGCGTCCCATCTTTTAGGGATTGGTAAGTTATCATTTTCTAAAATTTCATCTAAGCTCTCCGCATCTTTCCCTGCTAATTTCACATTTTTTAACATGAAACCTCGAACTTCTTCTTTTTCAGCAACCTGACTAAAAGCAATGCTTAAAGAACGAACAAAACCAGTTTTTTTCGAATTGAAGTGGAGATTACTTATCTCAGACATATTGAGTGGTCTTTTGTCTCCAAGTAAGCTAGTGATAATTCCTGACGATTCAACAAATTTTACTTCATCTGGTGAAGGAATGGTTGGAACGCTAGAAAACTCTGGGTGAGTTTTAGCTAACTGGATGATTTTTTGAAATAACTCCTTCGATGTTACAATACATTCAAAAAAATGATCTTGTACATCCTCCCGCTCTGCATTTGTAATAGCTAATGTATAGGCAGAGATACCATGCATAGTCATCATTTTTGAATAAAAAAGTAAAAAGGAATCTGAGAATAACCTAGGAGCATGAAGATTTACATCTTCTTCTGTAAATCCCTTTGGAAGCTGGAAGTTTGCTTTTGTAAAGAAATCAGTAATTTTTACAAGGTGTTTTTCTGCTAAGCGCAAAGAATGAGCTAAAATTGGTTTTATTTCATTATTTTCTACTATTTTTAAAAAATATTTATAGACACATACAGCCATGCTATCACCCATATACTGAAGCCAAAGCGCAGATACCTCGGCAGCAGTTAAGGTTGTTTTCTCCTTATTCTTCAAACGAATTACCTCCTAATTTAGTTTGACGATTTCATAGAAGATTATAATCTCCGTTTTAGTATGGCAATGATAGACAATTTTATCCTATTGGAGCGTATTGTCTAAAAAGGGAAATTGATATTAATAGAAGGATTTTTAAATTATTGGAACTTTTTAACTATTATTTCGTATTTACTTATAAAGAGAGAAAGAAGGTGTAGTATGTTCGAGGTAGAAGGAGCTTTTTGGTTGAACTTATTGATCTTATTCATTGTATTTTTTGTAGTTATTTATCTATTTGAACTCGTTGTGAGAAAAATATTTAATTTAGAAAGAAGAAAAATTTTTTCCTATAACCACATAAATAAAATTCATGAACGAATTGATTGGAGTATAAGAATTTCTTTCATATTTATTCTGTTGGCTGCTTATATTTTTAGTTATTACTATAGTTTCTGGTATATACAGCCATATATTATACTAGTTATTTTTATTGTAGTCTCAGGAATTGCACGTGCAATCCTAGAATTCAAATATGTGCCAAATCGCAAAGAGGCTTTATTTACGATTCTGCAACTGGTGTTTCACCTTCTTTTATTTGGTGGAGTTGTGTGGATAGCATCAACCGGCTGGTTTGGCTGAATAAAAGCAGGAATGATTAGTAAAGGAAATGTTTAAAAAAAATTTGATTTTCCTGTACCTAAGGTTATAGTAGCAGGTCGAACTGTATACTGCTTATCATTGCTACAATGCAGCGAAACTGAAAACGAGATAGATTTATTTAAAAACAGGAAGCAGGAAGCTATCCTGTTTTTATTCGTTTTTCAGTGTACTTTTGGGAATTTAACGGGAGTATTTAAAGATAGCTTGTCTTTGTATGAGCGATAAGCAACAAGTATTTGATCTTTTGTGGTTGCATCTACCTGCAATATAAAATCTCCGTTCGTTTCTAAATAGTACCGAACGCCATTTTCTTGCAAATGGCTGAAATAATAATAATTGCCTATTAAATATTTGCTCTCTGTTTTCGTTTCTTTATGTGTTTTTATATATTCTGCTAGTTCCAATACAGATACAAAAGTGTCCCCGCTTAAGGCAACAAAACCTCTTCGTACCGAATCAGTAGCTTGAGCAATTGAATCTTTTACTTTAGTGACCATCGTATCCAAATAACTATTCATTTCTTCCTCCTTAAAATGGATAAGGTATACGGCTTGATACTTTGTGCAGTATTATTTATCTTTAAAAGTTTGATCGAACTTTGCTAATTCGGGATCTTTTTTTAATTGCTTTACATGAAATGCAGTTGTTTCTGAATCTGTATCTCTACTGATCCCTAATTGATCTCCATCAGCGTCAGCAATAACTCCTTCTCGTGGTCCATCCATATTTGGATCTACGTTAACATGAACTTGATCTCTTGGCATCATGACACCTCCTACTATTAGGATGGATAAAATGAAGAAAAAAATCCTAGGTTCGTTGTTTATATAATATTTAGTCTATAGTAAAAAATAACAAATAAGTGTAGGTGTTCTTTGCCAATTATTAAATCAATTTTAAACGTATAGTTTAAAGAGCTTTCACCATACTAATCTTTTGTTTAAACCATTAATGGAAAGCTAAGATAACTTCCATTTAGCAAAATATAAGTAAAAGAGGATTATGATGAAAAAAATCGCCATTATGTTTTTCCTACTATTTATTATTTTCCCACCAATCGGATCGGCTCAACGAAAGATACCTATCTTGGTTTATCATTCTATTGATGAATTCCATGGCCAAGGTTCAAAAGAATTGTATGTTACTCCTACTAATTTTGAGAAACAAATGATCTATTTGCATGATCATGGATTTAGTTTGTTAACATTAGAAAAATGGCAGGATATGTATACAAAGGAAAAGCCTATTTTCATTACTTTGGATGACGGCTATAAAAATAATTTAAAGGTGTATGACATTTTCCAAAAGATAAAAAATAATCATTTTATCCCATCTGCAACGATGTTTGTTATAACAGATTTTATCGGAAATGCAAATAGGTTATCTAATACAGAGTTAAAAAGATTAGCCGATTCTGGTTTAATATCGGTTCAATCTCATACTGCCACACATCCTGATTTAACGAAAACGACAGATTATAAACAGGAACTAAAAGATTCGAAAGAAACAATCGAAAAAATAACAGGAAAGGAAGTTATTGCTCTTTCTTATCCATATGGAAATATGGATTCTAAAACAATTGATGAAGTAAAGAAGTACTATTCTTTTGGATTAACGACAACTCCGGAATTATATTTAGAAAAGGGAATAAAGAATGAACACTATTTATTGCCTAGAGTTTATATTAAGCATTCTACTACGTTAGAGGAGTTTGCAGACATAGTGGAGGGGAAATGACTGACGGGTATTATGGAACTAAATGAGTAAGAAAGGTGCTGAAAACAAATCGATTTTTGGCGCTTTTTGTCATTTTATTTCCCGGGAAACATGGAGACTGACTCTACTATTGTTACATAGAGTCAGTCTCCATTTCTTACTTCATTCCTGTATTCGCTTTTACAATCACTTCTGCATATTTTTTCTCGTCTCGTTTAGTGGAAAGAATAGTCCCAATAAATGCTCCAAGGAAACCGGCAGGAATAGAAACGATAGCTGGATTTGTTAACGGGAATATAGCAGTTCCTGTTAAAATAGCGACACCAGGATCTGGATTTAGTACACTTGGGCTAATTGCTACTAATACTAACGCAGTAACTAATCCTGTTATTACACCAGTAATAGCACCAGCTGTATTGAATCTTTTCCAGTAGATTGTAAAAATAATAACTGGTAAATTGGCACTGGCTGCTACACAAAATGCAAGAGATACAAGAAAGGCTACATTCATTTTTTGGGCAAATAGTGCAAGAATAATAGAAAGAATGGCTACAGCAACAGAAGCATAGCGTGCAGCTTTCATTTGTTGTTTTTCTGTTACCTTACCTTTTTTTATAATTTGTCCGTAAATATCATGGGCAAAAGCAGAAGCACCTGATAAAACAAGTCCTGCAACAACAGCTAAAATGGTCGCAAATGCCACAGCAGAAACAAAACTCATGAGAAAGTCACCACCAAGCGCATGTGCCAATAATGGAGCCGCCATATTCCCAGCTGAATTAGCTTCCATAATATCAGCAGCGCCAACAAAAGCAGCAGCTCCAAAGCCTAGAAAGATGGTTAAGATATAGAAAATACCAATCACCCAAGTTGCTGTTACAACAGAGCTTCTAGCTGTTTTTGCATCCTTTACGGTAAAGAAACGCATTAAAATATGAGGAAGACCTGCAGTTCCCAAAACAAGTGCCGCCATCATGGAGATAGTATCAAGAGAATTTGTATACTTCACGCCAGGATTAATATATTTTTCTCCTAATGGTGTAAGTGTTTTGATTTCGTCAAACATTGTAAGGATATTAAAGTTGAATTTTGCAAGGACAAGGAAGGAGATGACAACTGTTCCAAGCATTAAGAGGACGGCTTTAATGATTTGTACCCAGCTTGTAGCAGTCATACCACCGAATAATACATAAATGGTCATCATTATCCCTACAATTAAAACAGCTAGCCAATAATCGATACCTAATAATAGCTGAATAAGCGCACCGGCTCCAACTAATTGGGCGATCATGTAAAAGATTACAATGGTAATCGTACTTAGTGCGGCCACCCCTCTTACTTTTTTCTGGTCAAAGCGGGCATTTATCATATCGGCAATGGTATATTTGCCTAAATTTCTTAGTGGTTCAGCAACAATATAAAGAACAACTAAATACGCTACCAAGTATCCGATGGAATAGAAGAATCCATCAAAACCAGTTAATGCGATGGCTCCTGCAATTCCGAGAAACGAGGCAGCAGATAAATAGTCACCAGCTATGGCCAACCCATTTTGCCAGCCAGTTAAGCCACCACCAGCTGTATAAAATTCACTTGTCGTATTGGTTCTTTTTGCTGCCCAATATGTAATGATAAGGGTAATAACGACAATAATGACGAATAACATTAACGCGATTGGATTCATTCATTTTTAGCCCCTTCCAGCTTAGTTTCTTCCACAATTTCAGCAGCTAAATGATCAAATTTTATTGCTTTTCGAACATAAATCATACATAGCACCCAAGTCATAATAAACTGTGCAAACGCATATACCCATGTCCATGTGATGGATCCAATTGCAGGTTTATTTAAGAAAGTCGTGTAAGAAGTTAAAATAGGCAACATAAAATAAAAGAGTAAGAAGAAGACTGTTAGAGGTATTAGAAATCTTTTCTTTTGGGACATTAATTGCTTAAATTTAGAGCTATTGGCAATTTGTACGAAATCGTAAGGCTCAGATTGCTTTTTTGCATCTTTGGCCAAATTACTCATTCACTTTCCCCCTTGAATACATATTATTTTCCAATATAACAATAGTGTAAAAACTTCAAAGGAGATTAGCAATGGTTCTTTATTCTTAAATGTAAGCGTTTTATTTGAGTGAAATTACTTATTTTTGGAAAAAAAGTAAAGTGGGAATTGCTGTAAATAGCCATTTAAATTTGCTTCTATTTTCTATTTCTATTATCTAGTATTCTTATAAGAAATGGTGTAGAATTACTAGAAAAGTTTTAAATAATCTTAAGAGTTGAAATTTTATGTATTTCAGAATATTTGTTTTCATGTTACATTTACTTATAACTAGTAAAAAATTGTGGATTCTAGAGTTGTGAAAGCCACAAAAAAGATTTTTCTATACATAATTACAAATGCGTTTTTCTGAAAAATCTAAAATTAAAAAGAGAAAAGAAATTTACGGAGGTAGGGATTCAAATGACAAAAACAATTATTAAAGCACCATTCAGAGCAGACCATGTAGGAAGTTTACTTCGTCCTCAATCAATTCATGATGCTAGAAAGAAGTTTGCTGAAGGAGCTATTACAGCTGAGGAACTACGTACAGTTGAAACGGAAGAAATTAAACGAATTGTCGACAAGCAAATTGAAGTCGGTCTTCAAGCAGTTACAGATGGCGAGTTCCGCCGCCGCTTCTGGCATACTGATTTCATGGAGCATTTAAATGGAGTAGAAGGCTATGTACCTGACCATGGTTACAAATTTAATGGGGTTGAAACCGAAGCGTATGATGTACGTGTTATAGGAAAAGTATCTTTTAGTCCTGATCACCCACATTTAAAAGATTTTAAGGAATTCTATGAGATTGTTGGAGACCGTGCAGTCGCAAAAATGACCATTCCAAGTCCAAATCAATTTTTCAATGCAAGTATCCGCAATGAAGAAATTTATCCGGAAATTGATGATTTTGCGAAAGATATTATCCAAGCCTATCGGGATGCGGTGCAAGCATTTTATGAGGCTGGTTGTCGTTATTTACAATTTGATGATGTATACATCGCAGGGCTTTGTGCACCAGAACTACCATTTGCAAAAAGTGAGCTAGAAAGACAAGAATTAATCGATTTAGCCTTAAGTGTAGTTAATGGTGTTCTAGAAGGAAAACCAGAAGACCTAATAGTGACAACCCACCTTTGCCGTGGAAACTATCAATCTGCTTGGGCATTTGAAGGTCCATACGATAAAATTGCCCCTAGCTTTTTTGCAAAGGAAAAAGTAGATGGTTTCTTTTTAGAGTATGATGATGAGCGCTCTGGTGGTTTCAAACCGCTTGAGTTTGTTCCAAATGGTGGAGCACAAGTAGTTTTAGGTGTATTTACTTCGAAAACAGGAGAATTAGAGGATAAAGAGGCGATCAAAGCACGTGTAGAGGAAGCATCTAAATATGTTTCCCTTGAACAGCTTTGCATTAGCCCACAATGTGGATTTGCCTCTACCCACCATGGAAATAAATTAACAGAAGAAGAGCAATGGCATAAATTAAAATACATTGTTGATGTGGCAAAAGAGATTTGGGAATAAGATAGTTTCATATTAGTAGAGGAAGAGGCACATTCTTGTATGAGTATGTGCCTCTTTTATGAAGAATAATCTAATTAAATACTATATTTAGAGAACAATAGAATGGTAAAATAGTTGTATGCGTATACAATGGTTTATAAGGTGGTGATAGTTTGGACAATATTATATTCGATCTTTCAACAGAGAAATATCAATCATTAAGTGAGACAGAAAGATATTTATTAGATTTTATATTCAAACATATTGAACTAATGCCAGACATGTCGATTGTTAAATTAAGTGAGAGCGCAAATGTATCTACTGCCACAATTGTTCGTTTAATGAAGAAGATAGGGCATGATGGATTTACTGCATTTAAATACTCTATTAAAGATAAGTTAAAATCAACTAAACAAGTAAAAACAATTGATGATATTGATAAAAAAATACAGCAAGCAATAAAAAAGAATGAAGTCGAAGTTCTAAATACCATTCAAATGTTAAACAGTGGAAATATAGAAGATACGATTCAGAAAATTAATAATGCCAAAAAAGTGTATGTATTTGCCCGAGGGTTTTCGGAAATGATTGGAAACGAAGTGACTATCAAACTACAGCTATTAGGAAAAAATTGTGAGATGCACAATGACCCGAATATTATTCGAGTAATTTCCAAAAAAATAAAAAAAGATGAATTGGCTATTTTTATTTCTTTAAATGGGGAAACAAAAGAATTAGTAGAGGCGTGTAAAAATTTTAAAATAAATCAAATTAGCACAATTACATTGACGGCTGGAATCGATTCAAGTTTAGCCAAGCTTTCTGAAATAACTCTTTTAGGATATAAAGGGTCATCCTCTTTTTTTCCAGATTATGAAGTACGTTCCCGGTTACCTTTACAAGTAATTTCAAGAATCATTCTTGATGCCTATGTGATTAGAATGATGTAAAAAAAGAAACCTATGTTAAAAGGTTTCTTTTTTAAGCTCATTATTTCACTTGTTTCAAACAGATTAAATTCGATTTTCACTTTTACACATTTTAATTTTATCTATTACTACTTGTCTCATAGCCTCTTTAGCAGGTTGAACATATTTTCGAGGATCATTTGCGTCTAGATGTTCCGTCAAATATTTTCTTATATTCTCTGAAAATGGTATTTTTAGTTCTGTTGCAATATTTACTTTACAACAGCCTAAGTCGATGCATTTTCTTACATCAGTAACACTAATGCCAGAAGCTCCATGTAACACAAGTGGTATATCAATTACCTGCTTAATTTGTGCTAAACGTTCAAAGTCTAATTTAGGTTCTGATTTATACAAACCATGTGCAGTACCAATTGCAACAGCTAAAGAATCAATACCTGTACGTTCCACAAATTCTTTTGCTGCTATTGGGTCTGTATAATAAGAGTCTGCTTCATCCACTATCAAATCATCTTCTTGGCCTCCTAATCTACCTAATTCTGCTTCCACAGTAGCACCATAAGAATGAGCAAAATCAACTACTTCTTTAACAATTTTAATATTTTCTTCAAAGGGATGATGGGATGCATCAATCATGACTGATTTAGTTCCTAGTAAGACCGATTCTTTTATATCTTGAATATTTTCATGATGGTCCAAATGCAATGCAATTGGGATATCATATTTCTTTGCTGCTGTTTCCACGATTGCCTGAATATAATCGCGACCAGCGTAGCTGAATGTTCCAGGTGTACCAGCTAAGATAACAGGGGAGCGAAGACTGGAAGCTGCCTCCACAACTACTTGAATGGTCTCTAAATTGTGTATATTAAAGGCTGGTACTGCATAGCCATCTTTTTTGGCATTTAAAAGCATTTCTTTAGTATTTAGTACTTTAGCTTCTATATCTACATTCATTTTTCTTACCTCCATTTTTTTGACAAGTTATTTTTAGACTGATTTTAGAAAAAGCGGCTAAAAGAACAATAAGATAACTGTAGACATAGTTTCTGATTTCTTTTGCCACTTTTTTATTTAAATACTTACGATAGACTCATTGATTAATTGAAGAATTTGCTGTTTGTTCTGAGCTGCTAACAAGTTTTCTCTTATCTCTTGATGGATTAACATTCTGGAAATATTAGAAAGTGCTGTTAAATGAGTTGTTGCTTCTGCGTTTTCTGGTATTAGTAATGCAATAATGAATTTAACAGCCTTTTGATCCATTGAGTTCCAATTGATTCCTTCGCTCAACGTGATAATTAAAGCAGATGGAATTTGAATAGAAGAACTTTTGGCATGTGGGATAGCAAATCCATCGATGAACCCTGTTGTACTTTGTACTTCTCTTTCTTCCAATGCCTGTATAAGTTCTTCAGTAGAAATAGCTATATTATTGGATACACAATGCTCCGCGATTTTTATAAATACTTCTCTTTGTGACGAAATGCTCTCGTTTAAAAGGATATTTTGTTCAGAAAATAAAGTATTCAAAGTGTTCATCTCCAGTCCTGTTAAGCAGATTGTTTTAGATTATTTTCTCTATCTTTTTTTTGTGCACTGATTTTTCTAGCAAATCCAAATGCTAATGCCCCAACAAGTGATCCAATTAAGATAGAAATTACCCATTGAAATGCTCCTGTTACAACTGGCAGTACTAAAAATCCGCCATGTGGTGCAGGAACTTGCACATTGAATAGGTATGTTAATATGGCAGAAATAGAGGATGCAAGCATTAAAATAGGGATGACAACAATTGGATTTTTTGCAGCAAAAGGTATAGCACCTTCTGTTATATGGGTTGATCCTAAAATAAAATTAATCAAACCAGCATTGCGTTCAGATTGATTAAAATATTTTTTAAAGAATACGGTTGCAAAAGCAGTTACTAATGGAGGAGTAATGCATGCTGCAGAAACGCCTGCCATAAAATACATGTTTCCTTCAGCTAGTAAAGCTGTACCTGTAACATAGGCTGCTTTATTAATAGGACCACCCATATCAAATGCACTCATACACCCGACTATTAGACCAAGAATGATTGGGTTGGCTCCCTGAAAGTTACTTAAAAATGTTTTCATGCCTTCATTAATAACGGTCATTGGCTCTACAAAGAAATACATACATAATGCTGTAATCAGAATTCCGAAAACTGGATATAAAAAGATTGCCTTTAGACCTTCCAATGATTGAGATAATCCACTTAGTAATTTAGATAAAAGAATAATGACATAACCAGCTAAGAACCCTGCAACGATTCCTCCTAGGAAGCCTGCTCCACCTGTAGAAGCCATCATTCCACCGATAAACCCAGCCACCATACCTGGTCGCTTTGCTATGGAATCCCCTATAAATGCTGCTAAAATAGGAACCATTAACTGAAATCCTATCCCTCCAACATCCATAAGAAACTTTGCTATTGGATGATAAGTTTCATGATTAGGGTCAGCTGAATGAATTCCGAATAAGAAGGAGATGGCAATTAATACACCGCCACCTACGACAAATGGAAGCATGTGTGAAACACCATTCATTAAATGTTTATAAATCGCTCTTCCAAAAGAATTGCCAGAAGTGTATTCTTCAGACTCTTCTGAGGAAGCATCATTTTTGGAATCCTTAAATACTGGTGCTTTCCCATCGATTATTGCTTGTATAAGAGACTCTGCTTCTCTAATACCTTTTGCAACTGGAACGTCAATAACTGGTTTTCCTTTGAATCGATCTGCAAATACATCTTTATCAGCTGCGATAATTACTCCATCAGCAGCTTGAATATCTTGTTTACTCAACTCGTTTTGGATTCCTACTTGACCATGTGTCTCTACTTTAATATCAACATTTAGTTTCTTTGCAGCAATTTTTAATGCCTCTGCAGCCATAAATGTATGAGCAATTCCAGTTGGACAGCCGGTTGCAGCAATAATTTTAATTTTACTCATTTCATTAGCCTCCTCATTTAATAATTAAATCAAGATCATCTAGTTTAACTTCTTTACACAATTCCTCTACATCTTCTAGATTACTTAATCCCATTGAAAATGCTGTTG
>Ga0209463_1000621_pt1 | contig 25276 bp, 22 predicted proteins | sample AgamicMgSfrz_FD_187169 | JGI IMG/M metagenome (GOLD analysis project Ga0209463, IMG submission 187169) | Agave microbial communities from Guanajuato, Mexico - Mg.Sf.rz (SPAdes) (version 2) | ecosystem: Host-associated > Plants > Phyllosphere > Phylloplane/Leaf | place: Guanajuato, Mexico... | reverse complement strand
CAACAACGTTCCCTTGATCACTCTGTTGAAGAGCAACAAGGCGTTTCTCCATGATATCTTTTCTAGCTAGCACTTTATCTTCAAGTTTAATAATTTCTTCTTTCTTTTTTTCGATTAAGGCTTCTGTGCTCTTAATCTCACTTGTAATCTCTTTTAACTCTTTTTCATTTTCGGAAATTGAATTATGTAAAGATTCCAATTCAGTCTTTATACTCTCGATGTCTCCATTTACAGATTGCTTTTCCTGCTCTTTTTCAGCTACTTGCTTTTTACTCTCTTCTAGCTTACTTTTTGCATCTTGTAATGAGTCTTCGTTTGTTTGCGCATGAGTAATGGCTGTGCCTGAAAAGCACATCATTCCTGTAAAGACGATAAGCATCGTACGCTTTATAAATGGCATACGTTTCTCCCCTTTCTTTTGCAAATATAGTTATAACACAAAAGTTGTCCCAATCATGTTACAAAAAAATTAAAAGAAAATGTCAATAATCGAAGAAATAGGAGGATTTGAGCAGGAAAAAAGAAAGATTCATTTTCTTCATCCGTTGCTATGAGAGGGGTAAACCATATTCCATTAAAAAAAGATTTTTTGTAACAAAACGTAATATTAAATCCATTTTAACCCATTTATTTTGCTTTTTTTCATTGAAAAATCTTTTGTTTTATATAAAAAAAGAGAAACAAAACGCTGTTTTTGGAATTTATTAATAGTTTCAAAGTATATTTACTAGTAAATAAATGAACCTGTTATTGAGTCATAATATAAAGAAATTTCACTTTCATATTTAAACGGAAATGAGAGGGAAAAGCGCTGCGTTTTTCTGCTATATTTTTAAACAAACGTTTATTTAAATGTTTTATATGCAAAAAAAAAGACTAATTGAGGGATCCGCTCAATTAGCCTTATCTATTAATTATTAATCCATATTAATCCAAACAGCTTTAACCTCTGTATAGTTTTCAAGAGCATATGAGCCCATTTCTCGACCTATACCAGACTGCTTGTAGCCTCCAAACGGCACTGCTGCATCAAAAGCATTATAGCAGTTCACCCACACTGTTCCTGCTTTTAAGCGATTTGCAATATAGTGGGCGCTTTTTAAATCCTGTGTCCATACGCCTGCTGCAAGTCCGTATTCAGTATCGTTTGCCTTATCAATCAAATCATCAAGGGTATCGTACGGCATGGCAGCCACTACAGGTCCAAATATTTCTTCTTTAGCAATCGTCATACTATCGTCAACATTTGCAAATATTGTTGGTTCCATAAAGTACCCTTTTTCAAACGGCACTTTCCCTCCTGCTACAAGCTCTGCTCCTTGGCTTTTCCCTGATTCAATATATCTTTTTACCGTGTTATGCTGCTCAGATGAAACAAGTGGTCCCATCTCGGTTTCTTGATCAAGGCCTATTCCAACTTTAATATTTTTAGCAGTTGAAGCTAAGTCAGCAACAACATTCTCATACTGCTTCTTTTGAATATATAATCTCGAACCTGCTGAGCAGACCTGTCCTTGGTTAAACATGATGCCGTTGAGAGCACCAGGCAGCGCTTTTGTAAGATCCGCATCAGGGAGGATTATATTCGGTGACTTTCCTCCAAGCTCTAGCGTAACTTTCTTAAGCGTCTCAGAGGCTTGTCTCATAATTGCCTTACCAACAGAGGTAGACCCTGTAAAGGCAATTTTATCTATTTTCTTATGGTTCACAAGCGGAGCCCCTGCTGTTTCTCCGTATCCAGGTACAATATTGACGACTCCTTTTGGAAAACCCGCCTCCTCAATTAATTCCGCTAAATAGAGAGCTGATAGCGGCGTTTGCTCAGCAGGTTTCAGCACAACTGTACAACCTGTAGCAAGTGCTGCTCCAAGTTTCCAAGCTGCCATTAACAGCGGAAAATTCCATGGAATAATCTGACCGACTACCCCCAGTGGTTCGTGCTTTGTATAAGTAAAGAAGTTTCCTTGACTTGGTATGGTCTGCCCCATTATTTTGGTCGACCAACCTGCATAATATCGGAAATGCTCAATGGTAAGTGGCAGGTCGGCTGCAATCAATTCACGCATTGGCTTTCCGTTATCGAGAGATTCTAGCTCTGCTAGTTCTTGTTTATTTTCTTCAATGAGATCTGCCAACTTATAAATAAGACGACTTCTCTCAGCAGTTCCCATCCTTGACCACGGGCCATTATCAAATGCGTCCCGTGCAGCTTCGACTGCTCGATTAATATCTTCTTCTTCAGCTTCCGCAACCCGTGCGAGCATTTCACCTGTAGCGGGGTTTACGGTCTCAAATGTTTTTCCATTTGCTGATTCTATAAAACTACCATTAATATATAGTTTTTTTGTACCTTCTAAAAATTTTTCTACTTTCTCGCTTAGTTTTACTCCTGTACCGTTGATCATCATTATTCCCCACTCCCCTGTTCTAATCTTTATTTATGTCAGCAGCATTGTTCCAATTCTGTTGCCACTACTTGCAACATGCTGAGACTCTTGATAAAACAAATTTTTAGATTTTGAATTTTAGGTGAGTTTGTTTTAATCTTGGTGAATGAAAATGTTGAAATGGTGAGAAGAATTCCTATTAAATGCTTGTTGTAAAAAAATTTCTTGAGGTTGTAAACAGAAAAATAACTTCCTCTATCATTCTATCATCTCGTAAAGAATATTCAAATAATTTAATGCTCTAAATGACAATTTTTCATCGACAAAAATAGCCTCTATTTTCTTTCAACATATTTTATATATCGCTTATATTGTTCTATATGATACTCCCTTTTGGACACATCAGGTTTAAAATGTACGTGTTTCTTCTTATTAATATAGTCTCTTACGAAATGGTTGTAAGATTGCGACCATCCTAAGGCAATGAAAGCCGGAGCCAAAGCGCCGTAAGCTGTCAAAACGTGGCTGTTTTTCGGGACATTAATTTGTCTCCCAAGTACATCTGCTAAACATTGACAAAGCACAGTGCTTCTAGAAGTTCCTCCAATAATCGTAATATCTCCTTCGTTAGGAGACAGAAGTTCATCACAAATTTGTTTAATAGAATAACAAAGTCCCTCAACAATAGCACGAGTAAAGTCTTCCTTTGTTGTTCTCGCTGTAATAGAAATAAATGCTCCCCCTTCTTCTCGATCTCGTTCTCCATAAAGGTAAGGAAGGAACAACACATCCCCCTTTTTACTTAGCGATTCCTTCACCATTCTTTCAAACCCTTCATAGTCTTCATTATCTGTAAAAGTTTGAACTCCCCATTCATAAATATTCCCACCATTTAAAAGTGGAATAACAGCAATTAAAAGGTGTTTTGGCAAATGTGCTAATGTAAAAGCTGAAGGATGAGAAACAAATCTTTTAGCAGGAATTGCAACCCAACCTGTTGTTCCTAAATGTAAATAGCCTTGTCCTTCTGCTACAGCTCCTGCTCCAATTGTGCTTGCTCCAGCATCACCAGAGCCGCATAGTACAGGAATCCCCGCTTGTAGTCCTGTTATTTCAGCAGCATTAGCTGAAAGCCGCCCTGCCTTTTCCTCTGATTGTAAAATCTCCGGCAATTTCTCAATATCAATTCCCATGGGGACAATTATATCCTCTTCCCATATTCTTTTGTTTAGATTCATCATTCCAGTTGTTGCTCCTGTAATAGGATCTGTTACAAAACGACTTGTGAGTTTATAGATAATATAATCTTTTGCACTAAAAACAAATGATTGTGCACTATGATACACATCTATATCCTTGTTTTTAAGCCATAATAGTTTTGCAAAAGGAGTAGAGGACCTTACACGATTTCCTATTGTTTCTCCTATGTACTTATAGAAATGATTAATATATTCCGCTTCTTCTTTTGCTCGCGTATCTGAATATAAGATAGCACGTTCACACTTGTTGTTATATGAAATGGGAATAACATTTTCCATTTGTCCACTTAATGTTATAGCTTTCACATCATATAAATTGATGTTTTCCTTTATCCTCCAACACGCAACAGTTTTTATGATTCCTTCCCACCAGCTCTCAGGATTTTGTTCTTTCTCTCCGTTTTCTCCATATATCATTTTTAGAGGTGTTGAACCTTCTAGAAGGATTTCTCCATATTGGTTCACCATAATTCCTTTAATTTCTGTTGTCCCAATATCAAACGAAATAATATAATCCATACTTTCCTCCATTGACTAAATATAGATTTCTATTCTTTCTCTCTATCATATACTACTTTCCTAAATGTCTATCATTCAATTTGATTTTAAATATAAGGCTTTTGGATTAAATTACCATAAACTTTTTTAAGCAAAACAAGGTCTACAGACTCGTTTTTTCCATAATATACAAATTATTATAGAAAAAGGTTTATAGTGAGTGTATAGTGATAGATGTAACGAATATAACCTTATATTGGTTTATATTCAAAATTTATACATCAGGAGGTGTGATGACATGAACCTTGATATTCTAAACAATCTTTTAAGCCAACTTATCAACATCGGTAATGGTAGCGTTAATAATGGCAATGGTAATGTTTAATCTTTTGAGTAATGGAACACTACATAACGTGCTCCATAAAAGGGCGTTTCTCTTCCTGAGAAACGCTTTTTCACTAGCTATTCTTTCATTTATATAATGATTACATATATAGGAGATAAAAGAATGTTGAAAAAACAAACTGATGGAGACTTGTTTTCATTTATTTATCTTATTAAGGAAACGAATCCATCTAAATCAAAGCTAAGCTGTGCTATCTTAATGAGTACAATAATGACAATCGTAGGTTTGTTCATTCCTTTGTTTACAAAAAAACTTGTGGATCATTTCTCTATACATTCATTCAATCAAAATACAATCATGATTTTGGTTAGTGCTTTTCTCGCTCAAGCTATAGCAGGCGGTCTCTCTATTTACTTGCTTAATTATGTGGGCCAAGAAGTAGTAGCAAACATGAGAGAGCAATTATTGGCTAAGTTTCTTCACTTTCCTATCGCTTACTTCGACAATCATCAAACAGGAGAAATGACAAGTCGTATTATCAATGATACAGCAATTGTTAAAAACTTGATTTCTAATCATTTGACAAGCTTTGCTACAGGAGTTATCTCTATCACAGGATCAATTGTTATTTTACTTATAATAGACTGGAAGATGACAATGATCATGCTTTGTGCCGTTCCTCTTTCACTCTGTATTCTTCTTCCACTTGGAAAAAAGATGGTTCGAGTGTCTAGAGGCACACAAGATGAAACAGCTCAGTTTTCTGCAAGAGTTACGCAAGTTCTATCGGAAATTCGTCTTGTTAAATCATCAAATGCTGAACCTTTTGAATACAAAAATGGAATAAAAGGGATTCAAAACCTTTTTCAGCTCGGCGTCAAGGAAGGAAAAATACAAGCCTTTACCTCCCCATTAATTTCATTAATTATGATGGCTCTCCTTGTTGTTATTATTGGATATGGGGGAATGCGTGTTTCTTCTGGAGCTCTATCAGCTGGAGAATTAGTTGCCTTTATTCTATATCTTATCCAAATTATTATGCCAATGGCTCAATTCTCTACCTTTTTCACTCAGCTCCAAAAAGCAAAAGGAGCAACAGAAAGAATCATTAATGCTCTACATTCTAAAGAAGAAGACCATCAATCAGGTACTACTCTAAATAAAGCTACTAAGTCGCTTATTATTAAAGACTTAACATTTGCTTATGAAGAAAATAAACCAGTCTTACAACATCTAAATTTCACAGCAGATGGGGGGAAAATAACAGCAATTGTAGGCCCAAGCGGCGGCGGAAAAACGACGTTCTTTTCTCTTTTAGAACGTTATTACAGGCCATCACACGGAGAAATAAGGCTTGGTGATCTTTCGATTTGTTCATTCTCCTTGTCTTCATGGAGAAGTCAAATCGGCTATGTTTCTCAAGAAAGCCCTCTAATCTCTGGAACGATACGAGAAAATATTTGCTATGGTCTTCAAGGTAAAGTTTCAGAAGAAGAGTTGCATCATGCTGCTAAGTTAGCATATGCTCATCAATTTATTCTCCAGTTTCCAAACGGATATGAAACAGAAGTTGGAGAGCGCGGTATTAAACTATCTGGTGGACAAAGGCAGCGAATTGGAATTGCAAGAGCTTTACTCAGAAACCCTCACATTCTTATGCTTGATGAAGCAACATCAAGCCTTGATAGTAAATCAGAAATTTATGTACAAAAAGCACTAAAAAACTTAATGCATGGTCGGACTACGCTCGTCATTGCACATCGCCTCTCTACAGTAATAGATGCTGATAAAATTTTATTTATGGAAAATGGCAGAATTACAGGACAAGGCACACATGATGAATTACTGGCTTCTCATGATTTATACAGAGAATTTGCCGTTGAACAACTCCAATTGTCTAAACATCATCCAACTGAAAGCCTATATATAGAAAAAACCAGCCCCGTATTGTAAGGGCTGGCTTTTCTTATTTTTGCACTTCTGTTCTATTTATTTGAGCAGGTTTTATTAAAGAAAATATGGCACATAACATGGCTATAACTACGATACATCCACCGATCGTTGCTGTATGAGCTACTGAACCCGTTTTCTCCATCACAGCTCCCCCAACAGCAGAGCCTAAGGAAATACCAACTTGCAGTGCCGAGTTATTAAAACTTTGCTGAATATCAGATGTAACAGGATCAATTTGAATAAGATAACTTTGCTGAGGTGGTGAAAGACTCCAACTTAAGGCTCCCCATACCATCATCACAATTAGAAAGATTGGAATGGAAAACGTTGTATACGGAAGCACAAACAGCATAAGGGCAAAAGTACCAATGACAATTAAAATACTTTTAGGAGCGCCAATTTTATCCGATAGCGTTCCTCCTAGACCTCCACCAAACACAGCAGCAATACCAAATAAGAAATAACAAAGGCTGATCCACTGCTGGTTTAAGTTTAAAACTTCTTCTAAAAAAGGGGTAAAGTATGCATAAATTGTATAGTGGCCAGCTAACATAAACAGTGTAGCAAGATGGGCGCCAATAATCTTCCCACTTTTAAGAGATTTGATTTGTTTGCTAATCGGAACCATTTTATCAACCGGAATGCGTTCTAAGAAAATCGAAATTAGCACAATAGACAAAATCGAAAGAAACGCAATGCCTAGAAAAACAGTCCGCCAGCCAAAAACATTTGTCACAATAATTCCGATTGGTACACCTAAAACAAGAGAAGAACTAATCCCCATATAAATAACTCCTACAGCTTTTGCTCTATGGGTCGGTGCAACAATTTTAGGTGCAATTGTTAAAGATAGCACAACAATTAATGCTGTACTTGCTGCTGTAATAATCCTTGCGATTATAATAAGCGAAAATGCTGAACTAAAAAACGTCATTAAATTTCCAATAAAAAAGACAAAAAGAGCAATAAGATACAAACGTTTTCGTTCAATACTGGCTGTAATTGATAAAAGTAATGGACCAGCTAGAGCATACACAAGTGCAAAAATTGTGATCAGCTGCCCTGCTGTACCAACTGATATGTTCAAGTCATCTGCCATAACTGGTAAGATCCCACCGACGATAAGTTCTACTAATCCGACTGAAATAGTAGAAGCAGCAAGGATCCAAACTTTTAAATTCATTTGAATTCCTCCTTTTTCTATCGTCACTTTCACTCTTGTATAAGATCAAGAACTTTATCGGCACCTTAATATGCGCCCTCTTCCATTTCGGCGCCAAAACAAAAAAAATCCTGATTACAAAAATGAAAGTGACATTTGTTGTAATCAGGATTTATCGGTTCCTGGTAGAGACCCTCAAACCATATTATTGAGGTTATACACACAGATTAATTATTCTATTCGATTTAATAATATAGCGTATCTTTTAGGATTTTTCAACTATCTTTGGAGTTATTTGTACTTCCAATCTTTATTGAAAGCTTATTATACTTAATATTTGTTCAAAAAAAGTTTTGTGGTGAAATCATACAAATTATCCATACCCCAATACCTACAAATAATGCACAAATTAAACTTCTTAAAAAGACGATATAGCGTTTGTATTTTATGTAATTCAAAGCCGCTTTTCCTTTCTGTTATGGAATGTCCTGAAAGGTTTTACGGCTTATCTACCTTTAAAATATATAGACTAAGTTAATAAGATAATATAAGAGTGATACAAAAAGTTGTATTTTTTGTAACCAGAATGTATCACCTTTCATACATTTTCATTATTATATTTCTCTTAATATGCTTTCCCTATCATATTACCTAACTCTATTGACAAAATACTAATAATAAAAAGAAAAAAAATTAAGCATAGCATTAATAGCTTAGCAAGTATTATAGGTAGAGAGTGTATTTTACTACTTAGATAATAAGTAGGACCGAAATATAAATTCCCTATAAAGGTACCTATTAAAAATATGTCCCCATCTACCATACATTCATATATTCGTTTTGAATGAGTATGATTGATGAGCAGCAACAAACTATAAAAAGTATTAATAATAATACCAAGAATAGTAAATGATACGATGAATTCTAATATCATACCTCTCTCTCCTTTTTACATATGTAAAGCCTCCACTGTAGAACAGAATATTAACTCCTATATATTTTACTGGTCTTGCTTATATTGCTTCATCCGTGCCTTTACTATATCTAAGGCATCTGCCTGCTGATCTAATGTTAAAAGATAATGTGTTGGAATCTCAATGACCTTTCCATCTTTCATCTTAAAGCGAAACCCCGATATTCCTCCTGGGAGCCGTTTTACATGAATCGTCAAGTCTAAAATCTTTTCTATATCTCTAATCGCAAACTTTCTATCTTTATAATAGATAAATTGCTTGTCAATGGAACAAAGAACAGAAGAAGATTTAACTAGAAAATAAAAGAAAATAACAAGATGCTGTCCAAAAAATAAAAAGGCAACGATAATAACAACAATGGATGTAAGTTGTTCAAAGAAGTCAAATCTCGGAATAGAAAATATTAACCAAACAGCAAATGCTACAAATGGAATGCAACCTAATAATTTCATCAATACTATGGAACGCCTATACTGAATATACTCCATTAAAAAATTCCTTCCTTCTCATCACATGTTTTTTGTTGATTTATTCAAATTTTGTATTCATAAAGTATAAACCATAATTTATACCAATTAAAATTCCCATCTTAATATAAGATATAACAGATATAAAATGTAGACATTTTTTCCTATTTTCCTTTGTTTTTACATATTTCTCTATATTAATTTTATAATTAATGCTATTTTTTTGTTATAGATAAAAAGAACGATTTTCGAGGTGATATAACTCATGAATTTACTTTCTTTAAATCCCGAAGAATTAGAGAACGCTGCAAGTATATTAAAAAAAGAGGCTTCCTCATTACAAAACTTAAGACAAGATTTTAAAACTCTTTTTGATCAAGAGCATAGTTGGAAAACATCATCAAGAAAAGAATTTAATGAAACTGCTCTAACCTTTCTTAAGACAATTGACACTAAAGTTGATGAAGTAAATGAGAAAAGTACGTATTTAAAAAATCTAGCAGAACAGGCACGTCTTGCTCAAGCAAAAGAGAAGCTTAAACAAGAACAAACTTAAATTTATAAAGAAAGGACTAAGCAACATGTCTACAATTGAAATTAACCCTGATGTAGTAAAACAGCTCGCCTCAAAAATCTCTTCTATAGGAGCAGAAGTTTCGTCTGTAGACCAAAGAGTAAACAGCTGTTTGAAAGGAATCAAAGGCGTTTCTTTATCCGTTTCTTTTAATTCTATTAATAACGGCATTAACTCTCTACATGGTATTGCAAGTGAAACAGCAAGTACCATGGCTACACAAGATAATATTATTGCTTCCCTTCTTAATCTCCCTTCTGTAGGGAGTCAATATTTTGATATTAAAGGTAATATAGATAAAATCCTAATTACGGGTCATACTTTAACAGCCCTTACATTACTTGGCACAAAATCTATTAATATAAAGATGCATAATCCTCGCACAAAGGTTGCAAGTATTAGCACAGCAAAGTGGGTTCAAGGAAAAGGAAAAGCATCAATTTTTCGTAATTTCGCTCAACGTACTACAGCTTTTATGAAAAAAGAGCATACAAATCCAGCTATTAAATTTTTGAAAAATAAGACTGGATTAAATAAATATAAAACATTTAATGGTTGGATTAAATACAATTTTATGGGTATTGGTGATAATCATACTGTAGTAGGAATGAAAAAATTGACAAAATCTGTTTCTAAAAAGATTTTTCCTATTAATGTTGCTGCCAATGTTTTAGAAGAAGTTGTTAAAACATCTGATAAAATAACAAAAGGAACCTTTAAACCTTCAGATGGGGTTACATCCGTTTCTAATGTTGCTATCAAATCAGGAGCTGCTTATGCAGGTTCTATTGCTGGCGGAACAGTAGGTGCTGCACTTTTAGGCCCGCCAGGAGCGGTAGCAGGTGCTTTTGTTGGTGGTTATCTTGGTACTTTAGCAGGTGATTGGGTCGCTGGTAAGGCTGAAGATTTTATTAAAAACCATTCTAAAACTATTAATAAAGCTGTTAATGATACAATTTCTAAAGCTTCAGATGCTATTCATAAAGGTAAAGAGGAAATCTCCAAAGCAATGGACAAAGGCAAAAAAGAAGTCTCCAAAACCATTGACAAAGGCAAGGAACTCTTCAGCCAAGGCTCTAAGTGGGTCTCAGGATTACTCCATTAACGGATATAAAGTGAGGTATTAAATATGAATCAACAACCAAAGATTAGTTTAAGTACAGAAGAACTTGCGCTATCCCTTGTCTTATGTGGATATGATGAAGTTGCAGCAGGCGTTCTAAAATCTGGACTTGGGGAAAAATCTGAAAGTGACTTACAAATTGTGTTCGAAACCGCATCACATAGCCTGCTTTCAAAAGAACTTCTGCTCGGCATTAATGAAGAAAACTTAGCGGAATCTCTTCACCCTGTTTTCAAACAAATGATGGACCTTTTCGTTCAATCAACCAAGATGATTCGTTGTAATAAAGAAGCAAATGGAGCTGAGGAAGTTTTAATGCTCCATCGCCTGCCTGGTGATGAAAGTCTGAAGCATGAAGTAAAACATGATGTCGTTCACGAATTTTCCATTTTAAAAGAAAATGAAATTCAGCCTGCAATTACTTCCTTTTTGAAAGTACTTGCATGGGGTGAGATAGAAACTGCTCATATTCCCCTAACAGAAGAACTTTTTAATAGACTTGTTGAAGAGACTAAGACAGAGGATGAGCTAGCCTCGCTTTGTGAATCTTTCCATATTCATCAACATCAAGAAATGTTGAAAATATTCCTCTCAGATTTTAACGATTATGGTCGTCGTTTTGCTAACATTTCAGAATCGTTAATTTCTCTAAAAGACTATTCACAAATTCAAGAAGCTCATCTTATTCTACCTATTCATAAACGGCTTTGGGTTGTATACAATGAAAATGAAGATGTAAATGAACAACCATCTCTTGTTTTAAAAAGGATGAATCAAGATCAATGGATTGACCATGTTGAACATCTTTTACAAAAAGGAAAACTCTCACTTTAGAGTTTTCCTTTTTATATAAGCTTGCTTTTCCTTTACTTTGAAAGATATACTGTTGAAATGGTTATCTATTAATCAAACGTTTGTTTAAAAGTAAAAAGTGGAGGTATTTCACATATGAATGGGCAATCCCGAGCAAATATCCATCCAGGCCTTTTAGTTAAAATTGTACTAAAAAAGGATCAGCGCACTGGAAAGTTAACAGAAGGTATTGTAAAAGATATTTTAACCAATTCTAGCTTTCATCCTCATGGAATTAAGGTAAGACTAGAAGACGGACAAGTTGGGCGAGTACAGGAAATTATCAAAGAGTAATTTCCTGTACTCTTCTTTTACTGATAAAAAGCTTCTTTCATATTATTTTATACAAAGACATCTTAAAAGTTTGGCATGAGAGAAATGACAAAACTTAAGAATATTTTTCTTCTTAAACTTTTATTAAAGAAAAAGATGGTAGCGTTAACATCTAATATCCGCCTTAAAGGTAGGCGTGAAAAGGGAAAAATGCAGGTTTCAGAAATATAGACAAGCTTGTTGACTCGTGTTATTATCATTGTTATGTAAATTTTTTAGGTTACTTTACACAACTATGAAAGCCTAAGCAAAACTAAATAAAGAGAGGAGCTTTCATCAAGATGGACATCCTGTTAGCTCTTATCCCTGCTTTGTGTTGGGGGAGCTTAGTTCTATTTAACGTTAAACTAGGTGGTGGACCTTATAGTCAAACACTTGGTACTACACTAGGGGCGTTAATTTTTTCTGCGGTTATTTTCCTCTTTGTCCAACCAGAAATCGATACAAAGATTTTTGTAATCGGAGTCATTTCAGGTCTATTCTGGACACTTGGTCAAAGAAACCAACTTAAAAGTATTGAACATATGGGCGTATCTAAAACAATGCCAATTTCAACAGGAATGCAGTTAGTTTCAACTGCACTATTTGGTATGATTGTCTTTGGAGAATGGTCAACTGCTGTAAGCATCTTATTTGGTTGCCTTGCTCTTGTATGTATTATTGTCGGAATTGTATTAACTTCATTAAAAGACAATACAGTAGAAGAGAAGCCTGGAGAACTAAAAAAAGGAATTGGGATTTTAATAGTTTCAACGATTGGTTATTTAGTATATGTTGTAATTGCTCAGTTAACTGGAGTTGACGGTTGGTCTGCGCTATTTCCTCAAGCTATCGGGATGGTAATTGGTGGCGTGCTGCTTACATATAAACATAAACCATTTAATAAATATGCCTTAAAGAACATCATTCCTGGTGTTGTTTGGGCAGTTGGGAACTTATTTTTATTCCTCTCACAGCCAAAAGTTGGCGTGGCGACGAGTTTTTCTCTTTCACAAATGGGAATTATCATTTCAACATTCGGTGGAATCTTAATTCTTGGGGAAAAGAAAACAAAGCGTCAAATGATTGGAATTGTGATTGGGAGTGCGTTAATTATTATTGGCGCCGTATTCCTTGGACTTGCAAAAGCAAGCTAATAAAAAAGAGGCGTATATCGCCTCTTTTTTATTTATTGAAATTATCCTTCTTTCCGAAATTCTAACGGGCGAAGGTTTCTCTCAATCTCCTCTCTTTTCGGTTCTAAAAATGGAGGAAGTGAAAGTCGTTCACCTAATGTTTCTACTGATTCATCCTGAGCAAATCCTGGCGTATCTGTAGATAGTTCAAATAATATATTATTTGGTTCTCTAAAATAAAGAGCTCTAAAATAAAATCGATCTACTTTTCCAGAATTCACAAAACCAGCTTGATCAATGCGTTTTGCCCACTCGTTATATTCTTGTTCATTTGGAACCCGAAATGCTACATGATGAACGCCACCTCTTCCTAAACGCTCCCTTGGTAAATCAGGTCTTGTTGCAACATGTACTTCAGCTCCTGCTCCCCCTTCTCCTGTTGCATATACTTCAACATCTGGATGATCTCCATCAAGGGATGGATAAGAACCTACATAATAAAAACCTAATAACCTTTTTAACACTCGCACTGTTGGTTTTGCGTCTGCAACAGTTAACGTAACAGCGCCAAGACCGAGAATACCATGCTCTTTTGGAACATCACTTCCATCCCATGCTTCCCCTGGAGCTACCCCTTTTTCATTGTTATCTGCAACAAGAATGAGCTTTGTTCCTTCAAAATCTTCAAAAGCTAGTGTATCACGTCTAGCTCTTTTTTTAATTTCCTCATAATGAACACCTAATTTTTCAAAACGCTTAGCCCAATAATAGAGCGAATCAGTACTCGCTACTCTTAGAGACGTTGAGGAAATACTGCTTGCTCCTTTATGTGTTCTACCAAGATGAGGAATATCAAAGAACGTTAATTCAGTTCCAGGGTTTCCCTTAGCATCTCCATAGAATAAATGATAAGACTCTGTATTATCTTGATTGACCGTCTTTTTAATAAGACGCATTCCAAGAATTCTCGTATAGAAAAGATAATTTTTTTCTGCTTTTCCCGTTAAAATTGAAACATGATGTAACCCTGTTAAGTTCATCTTCTTCCACTCCTCTTTAGTTAAGATAATCTATTTCATTTAATATAAAATTATATCTCAAAATAAAATATCTTTAATTCAAGATAATTGTAAATTATTTTGGGAAGAAAAGTCAATTATTATCCTATCAGCATATTCTTTATTCAGTCTGATTATCCTTATAAAAATGAAAAAAAGGCATAAACCTTTATTTTCTTTTAAAGGTTTATGCCTCTTGTCCTTAATATTGAGTGGATGGTTTAAAACTTAATAACATCAGGAGTACCTTGTTTCTGATAACCAGACTTATTAAGTTTTACTTCTTTACCCTCTGATAAGTTTGTGAAGATAATTGGCGTTGTAATAGAAGGTGCATGTTTTTTTACATACTCTAAATCAATTTCTAACAGCGGTGTTTCTTTCGTTATATGCTGCCCTTCCTGAACAAGCGCTTTAAATCCTTCCCCATTTAACTTTACTGTATCCAAACCAACATGAATGAGTATTTCTAATCCATTGTTCGCTTTTAAACCAATAGCATGCTTCGTTGGAAAGATGCTCATTACCTCTCCTTCTATCGGAGAAACTAGTGTATTACTAACTGGGTCAATAGCAAACCCATCCCCCATCATTTTAGAAGAAAATACTTCATCTTCTACTTCACCAAGAGGTTTTACAGTTCCTTCAAATGGCAGAACAAACTCAACCTGTGTTGTGTCAGCTGTGTCTACTTCGGAACGTTCTTGTTCATTTTCTTTAGAGACATTGATCGTTGCTGCTCCAGATTCAACTAATTGTTTCATTGCATCAGCAACAAATTCAACATCTGTACCTACGATAACTTGTACATTTGTTTTTCCTAATTTCATTAAACCTCGAGCTCCGTGGCGCTTTAGGTTAGACTCATTAATTTTGGATGTGTCTGCAACTTGCAAACGTAAACGTGTTGCACAGTTATCAATAGTCGTTAAGTTTTCTTTTCCACCTAAATCTTTAATAAAATAAGACGCCATATCTACATATTTATCGCCTGTTGTTGAATCAGGATCTACAGTTTCCTCTATTTCTTCATCTTCTTCACGACCTGGTGTTTGGATATTTAACGCTTTGATTAAGGTATAGAATATAACAAAGTAAATAATGGCATAAATAATGCCGACTCCTGCTAACAATAACGGCTTTTGAGCGATACCAAAGTTCAAGAAGTAATCGATTGCTCCTGCTGAAAAGCCAAAGCCGTGATGAATACCTAACATCACAGCAACTGCCATTGAGATTCCTGTTAGGATAGCATGAAGTACATATAAGAGCGGTGCTATAAACATAAATAAAAATTCTATTGGTTCTGTGATTCCTGTTAAAAAGGAAGTAAGAGCTAATCCAGCTAACATACCTGTAACTGCTTTTCTTTTTTCTTTCTTCGCAGCTGCAATCATTGCAAGAGCTGCTGCTGGTAAACCAAACATCATAACTGGGAAGAAACCTGTCATGAATGGCCCTGCTGTAGGATCCCCTGCGAAGAAGCGATTAATATCCCCAGTTGCTCCATTATACTCTCCAAATACAAACCAAACTAAACTGTTTAATACATGGTGCAGTCCAACTGGAAGTAATAAACGATTTAGAAGTCCATATACTCCAGCCCCTAGTGCTCCAGCTCCTGTAATCCAATTACCAATATTATTGATTAACTCTTGAATTGGAGGCCATACTACTCCAAAAATAGCTGCAAGTACTAACATTACTACTGACGTAATAATAGGAACAAAACGCTTTCCTGCAAAAAAACCAAGCCATTCTGGAAGTTTAATATTTGAAAAACGATTATATAATAAACCAGCTGTAATCCCTGAGATAATTCCACCTAAAACATCCATATCTATCTCTTTATCAATAGCAGCTGTTCCATTCGTTAATACAAAGTAACCAACAACCCCAGCAAGTGCAGCTGCACCACTACCATCTTTAGATAACCCAACGGCAATACCAAGGGCGAACAATAATGCTAAGTTAGCAAAAATAGCATCCCCAGCCTGTGACATAAAGGGAATGTCTAGTAGATCATCCTGACCCAAACGAAGTAACAAAGCTGCAGCTGGTAATACTGCAATTGGTAACATTAAGGCTTTACCAATACGTTGTAGAAAATTCAACATGTTTTTATCTCCTTTTAAAGCGTTTTCTTTGCCTCATACTACCACAACCAAGATATAGTTGTCTATACCAAATAAAATGTTAAATCTTATATTAATGGGGTTATTTGGATATTAAATAGTAGGTATTTTTGTTAAAATTCACGGTGGTATAGACAACTATATACATATGGTATATACTAGATACAAATGGTAAAACATAATGAACGTGTTACTTATCCATCTACTTATTACTTTTTACTTCTATAAAGGAGATTATGTATGATACAAAATCAAAATATCGTTCTTTCCAATTTAATTATTTATAGCGATCTTGGGAAAATTCAAAATGGATATATTCGTATTTCGAGTGGAAAAATCAAAGATATCGGATCAATCTCAGACTATAAAACAGAACCAAATGATCAAGTCATTAAATATTCTTCATCTTATAAACTAGTGCCTGGTGCTATTGATATTCATATACATGGAGTAGCAAACGCTGATGCAATGGATGCAACTCAAGAATCATTAAAAACAATGGCTACTACTCTTCCAAAAGAAGGAACAACAAGCTTTTTAGCTACGACAATGACGCAATCAAATGAAGCTATTGAACAAGCTCTAACAAATGCAGGGAATTTTATTAATAATCAAACGGTTGATGAACAGGCTGAAATAGTGGGTATTCATTTAGAAGGTCCTTTTATTTCTCCAAAACGAGCAGGTGCTCAGCCACCTACTTATATTAAAGATCCCGACTTGTCTTTATTCAAACAATGGCAGGAAAATGCAGGGGGGCATATTAAATTAGTTACACTTGCTCCTGAACAACCGGGTGGATTAGAAATGGTCACTTATTTAAAAAGTCAGAATGTCGTTGCTTCTATTGGTCACTCAGATGCAACATATGATCAAATTGATGAAGCTATTCAAACAGGTCTCTCTCATGTAACACATTTATATAATGGAATGCGTGGACTGCATCATCGGGAGCCAGGGGTTCTAGGGGCTGCTTACTTGCGCAAAGAACTGTTTGTTGAATTAATCACAGATGGCATTCATTGTCGACCTGAGATGGTAAAGCTTGCTTACGATCAAATTACAAGTGATCGGATGATTTTAATCACTGACTCTCTTCGTGCCAAATGGCTTAAAAACGGAACGTACGACTTAGGTGGGCAACCCGTTAACGTTGATGATACAACTGCGACTCTTGCAGATGGAACGCTTGCTGGAAGTATTTTAAAGATGAATGATGCGATTAAAAATACAATAAACTACACAAATTGTTCACTAGAAGACATCGTGAAAATGACATCCGTCAATCCAGCCAAACAACTTAATATTTTCGATCGAAAAGGAAGCATAGCTGTTGGAAAAGATGCTGATATTGTTATATTAAATGAAAACTTAGACGTAGAAATGACATTTTGCCGAGGAACATTAGCTTATAAAAAGGAGCATACAAAATGAATATTATTCAAGTAAAAAACTATGATGAAATGAGCAGCAAAGCAGCAGATATTTTAATAAAGAAAGTTCAAGAAAAAAAGAATGTAAAACTGGGTCTTGCAACTGGAGGAACACCAACGGGTTTATATAAAACATTAATTGAAGATTATAAGCAAAATGGAACTTCTTACAAAGATGTAACTTCTTTTAATTTAGATGAATATATCGGTTTAGAAAAAGAAGATCCAAATAGCTACTACTACTACATGGTCGATTCATTGTTTAAACATATTGATATCGAGCATACTTATTTACCTAATGGCCTAGCTCCTAATATTGAGAGAGAATGCAAACGTTATGATCAGTTAATCGCAGAACATGGTGGCATTGATTTGCAAATTCTTGGCATCGGCGAAAATGGTCACATCGGATTTAATGAGCCTGGTACCTCTTTTAATGCACCTACTCATGTTGTTACGCTAGAGGAATCAACACGCCAAGCAAATGCTCGTTATTTTAATTCAATTGATGATGTACCGACACACGCTATTACAATGGGAATTGAAACAATCATGAAAAGTAAAGAAATCTTATTACTTGTTTCAGGGGAAAAAAAAGCTGAAGCGATGAATAAATTACTTCAAGAGGACATCACTGAAGATTTTCCAGCATCTATTTTGAAAAAGCATAATTGTGTTACAATAATTGCAGATCAACAAGCTTTGTCAGGTGTATTACACCTACAAAACATTTCAAATTAAAATTGAACTTAGGACAAGTAGGTATTTCACTACTTGTTTTAAGAGAATAAAGGAGAGAAATCTAGTGATTGATAAAAACTCACCTCTTCCGATTTATTATCAAATCGAAGAACAAATAAAAAAACAAATAGAAAATGGTGAGTTACAGCAAAATGATGCTCTTCCTTCTGAACGTGAGTTTGCTGAACGTTTCCAAATTAGCCGAATGACTGTACGCCAAGCCATTAATAATTTAGTTAACGAAGGCTACTTATATCGTCAAAAGGGGCGCGGTACCTTTGTGTTAGGAAAGAAATTAGAACAGCAGCTCGTTGGTTTAACTAGCTTTACAGAAGACATGAAAGCACGAGGAATGACTCCTAGTAGTAAATTATTGACATTCACTATTGTTCCATGTACTGATAAGATTGCGGAACAGCTTGAGATTTCTAAATATTCACCTGTCTATGAAATTAAACGAATTCGCTTAGCTGACGATATTCCAATGGCTTTAGAAACAGTCTATATGTCAGCAAATTTGGTTAAAGGTTTAACTGAAAGCATTGTTAATGAATCTCTTTATCAATATATCGAACAACATATTCATCTTAAAATTGGATATGCGACCCAAACTTTAGAGTCTTCCATATCTTCTGATCTTGAAATTGAACATTTAGGTGTTTCAAAGTTTTCACCTATTTTATTTATTCAACGAAATACGTATCTAGAAGATGGTACTCCTCTTGAAATTGTAAAGTCATCATATCGAGCTGACCGTTATAAATTCACTTTTACAATGACTAGATAATAAATATAAGGAGTTATCTATGAGCAATCAATATATAGAGGAAATAAAAGCTCTACTTTATAAGGTAGAAAAACAAGAAAAAACGATTATAGAGGACGTAGCAACCCAAATCGTAAATAGTATTACTTCACAAGGGATTATTCATTTATTTGGTTGTGGTCATTCACATATGTTAACAGAAGAACTATTTTATCGGTCTGGTGGGTTAGCTCCCATTCATCCTATTTTTATAGAGGAATTAATGCTTCACAAAGGTGCGTCTCGTTCTTCACAGTTAGAAAGACAAAATAAGTATGCTCATACATTTATGAAAGAACAAGATATCCGTCCAGGAGATATATGTATCGTTGTCTCAACCTCTGGCGTTAATCCAGTTCCTATTGATGTAGCTCTTCTAGCAAAAGAAAAAGGGGCATATGTTATTGGTCTAACTTCCCCCACTTATGCAAAAAGCCGTCCTTCTCGTCATGAAAGTGGACATTATCTACATGACGTTGTGGATGTTGTTTTAGATAACTATATTCCCAAAGGTGATGTACTTCTAAATAAAAACGATATTACATTTGGTTCAGGATCTACTGTTATTGGCGCTATTATCCTTAATACTTTATTCTCTGAAGTGATTGAGAAAATGCTTCAAGCCGGACTAAACCCACCTATTTTTCAAAGTGGAAATATGGAAGGAGCAGATAACCATAATAAGCATTTAATTGCTAAATATAAAGAAAGAATTCCGTTTCTCTAATCTACACATATTCGTTTTTATCCCTAATGACTCCTTCTATAATCTTGATTGTTGCACTATCTCACTCATTAATGTATCAGTTTGGACTATCTTTAAGAAAAAAAGGCACCGCTCACTCGCGGTGCCTTTTTCCTTAATTATCTTCTACTAAAATCTCGCTATAATCTACTTCCTCTTTCGCTTCAATCATTACTTCATACTGACGAACACGAATTTCGAACAATTGAATTGGATTATAATATTCTCCAGGGTTTTCTTTCATATCTTTTAGCGTTAAACGGTTGTTCTCAAGTGAGACCTCTGTTCCATCTTTAAGCATTGTAAGCTCTTCAAATGGCTGTGAGAAAAATGTTTCTACGTCAAGCTTAAGTGAATTCTCAAGAGAATTAAATTGTGCAAAAAGACGATTTGTGACCATTTGAGCTGCTTCTTCATAATCTTGACTATCAACATTTTTCTTATACTGATTGTACATTGTTTTCTGAGAAGCTAAAGCACCAATCAATTTCCCAGCGCGCTGGAACATAAGCTGCGTAAATTTAGATTGAAGAAAAATATTTTGTTCTTCAATTGGCATTCTTACCGTTAATCGTCTAATATCACGACGCCAGTCATCTAAAATCTTAAAGTCTCCTTTAAGCTCTACTTTTTCTCCAACAAAGCGATTATTAAATTCTACTGCAAGATCGTCAAAGCTTTCTTGACTTTGGACAAGCTCTTCACGTGAAAGAGAAAGCCATTGTTGAAGAGCATGCTGAAGATCTGTTAATACTTTTGTCCATTGAACTTCAATTACTTTATTCATTTTATCATTTACTTCTTTATGAATATTGGCAAAGTCACTATCCTCTGTAATGATATCTGTACATTCTCGAAGTAATTTTGGCAGACTATTTTCAAAGTTGTCTTTGATCTCATCTTTTAACTTGGCATATGTCTCTGTAACATATCGAGATTTTTTCTTCTCTAGCTCACGTAAAAATTCGATGTCACTTCCAAGCTTTTCAATCTTTTGTTCTTCTGTATTGATAAGATCTTGTAAATAAAGCTCTTCTTCAAGACGTCTTTTTCCAAGATCATGGAGCGTGATTCGCATGAAAGAGAGCAGCTTATGAATGCGACGCTTCTCAGTTCCATCAATAATTTCAAAGAAATTCGCTTGAATAAATGATGTTAAGTTTTCATCTCCACCTACACTAATTAAAGCATCTTGGAAATCCATACGTAACCGGCTTTCAATATCGCCATGTGCATCCATTCCTTTAATAAGGAAATGAACAGGCATGGACTGCTCAAGCTTTCTTAATTCTTCACGTTCGTCTTCACTAAACGCGTATGTTGGATGAATAATAAAGAGTAATGAATCTCCTAGTGGTGCCCATTTATCAAGAGATTGTCTTAATTTCTTTTCTCGATAAGCACTAGAGCCATCAACAACCATCCATGTTCTTTCATCTTCTTCTCTTGAGAAAGTATGAAGTGTCTTAACAGTTGTTTCTTCATCATTTTCTGGATCAATCATAAGAAGATGATGAACATTCTTATTTAAAAGACTCGCAACTGACGGATCTAGTTCAATATTGCGCTGTTCTGCCCACGACATCATCGACTCTACGATGTTGAGGCTATATGATAGCCCATCAATATCGCTGTCTGAGTTAAATAAAGTGCTTTCTGCTTTTTGAACAGATTCCTCCATAATAGTCGATGGAAACTGCTCATTCCATGTCCAAATGGCTGCAGCTGGGAACAATGATTTAGCATCTCTTGTTATTTTCAACCAATTTTCCAATGTTGTTGGAATGAAATCATGAAGAACTTGTAAATCGTATGATCCACTAATTAAATATAAATAAGATTCTTCATATAGAGATGAAATTTCTTGCCAATACTCATAAAGACCAATATCAACATTAAGGAAAATATCATTGATTGTTTTAATCCATTCTAGATAAGTCTCTTCGTTTTTATAGCTTTCCCATAATGCAGAAACAAGTTTTTTAAAGTGCATCTGATCTGTCTTATAAAATGTGATAAGCACTTGGTAAAAATAATCGGGTGAGAAGATCGTTGTATATTGATTTTTGGCATATTTAATAACCGTTGCAAACCAAAAAAGATCTTCAGTTCGAATAGATTCACTAACCGCAAGCTCTGTTGCGCTTTTCCAATCTTCTTGGCGTTCATAAAACTTACGCGCTAATTCTGTTATTCCTGGATAAGCTGGGTTCACTTCAACAGCTTCTTTAATCACTTCATATGCTCTTTCAATATTATCTTGATCAATATAAAGAGAAAAAAGCTGTAAGGAAACTTCAGCTGTTAAAATAGGATCATCTACTTTCAAAGAAAGATAGATTTCCTCAGCATCTGATAGTCTGCCTGTCTTGTAGTAGGTGTCTCCAATATTCTTTTTCGCCCATGGTTCGAGTTCGCTATTAATGTTCTCCCATTTAAAAATAGCCGTTTCGAAATCTTGACTATGATAATAAACTTCTCCTTGAGCAAAGCGAATATCCGATAAATCGTAGGATTCCTTCTCCTGTTCTGCAACTGCTGCTTCGCCAAGGACTTCTATGGGATGGCGATTTTCATTGTCATTTATAAAATGTTTGTAATATGTCTTTTGGATCAAGCGATCTTCTAGTGTCATATTCGTCTATCCTCCAAAATATATAAAAAGATGAGATTTATAGCTTTCTAATACCCTGTGTTACGGTATCTTTTCTTTCATTGTAACAGAGTTTTATGAAAAGCAGGTTTCATTTCTTTGTCATTTTAACGATAAGAAAAGATACAAAAGAAGCTATTTTATGTTGAATCCTATTTTAGGGTTAAGGATTCAAATTGTCTACCCTTTATCGTTCGCTAGCAGAAAACCCTTCCGCATTATTATACGAAAGGGTTTTTTAAATTAGTCTTCGTCTTTCACATCAATGTCTTCAGGTAATGGCTCATTCATAAGATCTTCAACAAGCCTCTTATATTTCTCAAGCTGCTCTAAATGTGTGTTAAACTGCTCTTTATTAATGAGAAACTGCTCGCCATCATGAATCGCCCGAATCTGCTTATGGTGGATGAGATTTTCAACTTGTGCAGCTGGAATTTCTAGAAATTCAGCTGCTTCTTCTACTGTTAAGTACATCCTCTATCTCCCTCCTCTCTCATTTATCTATTTTATGGAAAAACCACCTTCTACAAAGTAAAAGGTGGTGCAAAAGATGTTTCTTATTTGAAAACGTCATTCGCAATATTAATTACGTGACGAATTTTATCCCATTGCTGCTCTTCTGTCAAAATATTTCCCTCTTCTGTTGAAGCAAATCCACATTGAGGACTTAAACAAATTTGATCAAGACCCACGTACTGTGCTGCTTCTTGCAAACGTCCTTTCACTTTTTCAGGATCCTCAAGCTCACCAAATTTAGATGTGATTAGTCCTAAAACAAGTTGTAAATCATCACGTTTTACATGTTTTAATGGTTCAAATCCTCCTGAACGTGCATCATCAAATTCAAGGAAAAGTCCATCAACCTTCAATTCTCCGAAGATGTATTCTGAAGCATTATCATATCCACCGCTTGCTACATATGTTGATCTAAAGTTTCCACGGCAAATATGCATTGTAATAACCATGTCTTCCGGTTTATTCTCAATTGACTCATTAATAGCTCTTGTAAACAGTTTAGCAAGCTCTTTTGGTTCATAGCCACGCTGTGCAATTTGCTCTTGTCCTTGTTCAGAGAAGAAAACAGCCCATGCTGTATCATCCAGCTGTAAATAGCGGCACCCTGCATCATAAAAAGCTTGAATTGCTTTTTGATATGCTTTGATTACATCATCAAAAAAGGCATTTTGATCACTATATACTTCTTCTGAAATGTTCCCTCTAAAGAAAAGCATATTTGGACTTGGAATTGTAAACTTCGCAACATGATCACCAGCAAGGTTATGTAAGAACTTGTAATCCTCAATCATTGGATGTCCATCAAAATCTACTTTATCAATAACTTTAATTCCATGAGCTTTTGTCTGAATTCCATTGAATTGAATACCTTGCTCTGTCTCATAAAGGTCAACACCTACAAGCTCAGATAGGAAGTCAAAGTGCCACCAAGCACGTCTAAATTCACCATCTGTTACCGCCTGTAACCCAACTTCTTTTTGTTTTTGAACAAGACGCGTAATTTCCTCATCCTCGATAGCTCTCAGTTGTGCTGCTGTAATTTCACCATTTTGTTTCTGTAAACGAGCTTCTTTCAATCGTTTCGGACGTAAGAAACTTCCAACATGATCTGCTTTAAATGGTCCTTTAACTGTTGTTGTTGTCAATTGAGTGCATCCCCTTTTTTAAAATATTGTTTCTATTATAACGAAAAAGAAGCTCATACTACAGAAATTTTTTTAATGATTTGTTTTTTCTAATTATTTTTAATGTAAAGTAAATATTTTTACATAAAAAAATAGCGGAGAATAATCTCCGCCATTTTTTCTATTAGAAGCTTTTTGCTAGTTCTTTTGCACGAGCAATACCGTCTTCTTTAATTTGTTCTGCTTTATTTGGTTCTGCATTATGCCCTTCAATGAATAAACCATCAAATGATGGAACACCAAAGAAGTTCATCATAATGCCAATATAACGATGACCCATTTCTAAATCCGCTGCTGGGCCTTCAGAATAGTAGCCACCACGCGCTTGGATATGAAGGGCTTTTTTGTCTGTTAGTAAGCCAACAGGACCTTGCTCTGTATATTTGAATGATTTCCCTGCAACAGCTACAGAATCTAAGTATGCTTTCATCACTGGTGGGAATGAGAAGTTCCATAGTGGTGTAACAAACACATATTTATCAGCTGAAATGAACTGTTCGTTTAGCTCTGCAAGACGAGCTACTTTACTTTGCTCTTCTTTAGAAAGTTGATCAAATTCACTTCCTGATTGAAGTTTGCCCCATCCGCTGAAAATGTCAGCATCAATGTGTGGAATGTTTTCTTTATACAAGTCAATATGAACAATTTCATCACTTGGATTTTGCTCTTTATAAGCCGTCACAAATGCTTGACCTGCCGCCATGCTGTAAGACGTTTTTTCATCATGTGGATGTGCTGTAATATACAATACTTTTGCCATAATTTTTCGCTCCTTTTTTATTAAATCCCTTTATATAATGACCGTGATAATGGCTACTTATGCAGAGTATAAGCTGTTATTATAGATGTCTATTTTAGTGAGCCATATAATTTATTATCATCATTATGTGTTCATTATATGTCCTTAATATCTTTAAGTCAATTATTTTTAATTCAAGATAATTTATTTAAAGATATATTCAT
>Ga0209463_1000613_pt1 | contig 25571 bp, 23 predicted proteins | sample AgamicMgSfrz_FD_187169 | JGI IMG/M metagenome (GOLD analysis project Ga0209463, IMG submission 187169) | Agave microbial communities from Guanajuato, Mexico - Mg.Sf.rz (SPAdes) (version 2) | ecosystem: Host-associated > Plants > Phyllosphere > Phylloplane/Leaf | place: Guanajuato, Mexico... | reverse complement strand
CATGAACAGCAATCCCTACAAAGTTTCCTGTAAATCCTCCTGAGAGGAACAACACGTCCTGAGCTTCCCCGATTTCATGATAAGTATCCATACTTTCCATTCGGTAATAAAAATTAGCAACAGGACCATTCACTTCTACCTTAAACTCTACTTCACCTTGCTCAGTCTCTATAACCACTGGATTTAATAGAAATTCCCCATTCGCGCATTTCATTAGGCGAATGACGCGCCCATTTGTTTCATCATAAGTTAAGTAGGCATATAGATAGTTACTATCATTGAGATACAATAGTACACCTGCCATTTGGTTAAACGTTTTTGGATTGTAATCTAACTTCGTTACAATCTTGAAATGAAAATCTTTTTGGCGGACGGCAAGTATATGATGCTCAAATAATGATTGGATAGAATCACCAGAGAGCAATCGTAAATATCCGTTACGGCTCTTTAGATCGCACCATGTTTCATCTGCCAAAAAGCGCAGAGAATTCCACTCTTTTTCAAGAGTACCGTTAAAATCATCTTTAAAATCGGTATTTTTACTTTGCACTACCTTGTCGAGAGTAACGATTTCTGTTTCTAACAACGGGCCATTGCCGCCATCCACTAATCGCAGCCAGCCGTCTTCTGTCCAATATACCTCCTGGATGGCAGTTTCTCTTCCCAAAATAGCATTTCCTTGCAATGGCCGTGTACATAAATAGACCATATACCAATTTCCTGTTGTCGTTTGGATAATGCTGCCATGACCCGAACATTGCAATTTGGAATCTGGTTTATCCCTTGCAGTCAGCATTGGATACTGGGGATCCAACTCATATGGACCCGTAATCTGCTTCGACCTGCATACTGTTACGGCGTGGCCTGATCCTGTGCCACCTTCCGCGGTAATTAAATAGTAATAATCACCGTGGCGGTAAATATGAGGCGCTTCTGTTTTCGCCAATTCTGTGCCATCAAAAATTTTAAAGACAGGTCCGATTAAAGCTTGTTGTTCAGCGTCAAATTCCTGCATTATAATCCCCGCCGATTTATTTCCAGTTGTGATCCGATAATCCCAGATTTCATTTAACAACCACTTGCGTCCATCAGTATCATGGTATAAAGATGGATCAAAGCCACTGCTATTTAAATACACCGGCTTTGACCACGGTCCTTTCATACTCGGAGCGGTAATTAAATAATTATGGGAATCTTTAAATGGCCGCTTAGTACTCTTCACATCCGTATAGAGAAGATAAAATAATCCATCCGCATAACTAATTTGCGGAGCCCAAATACTTCCGTTTTGAGGATTTCCCCGTAAATCTACTTGATCTGTTAAGATATCTGTATTATGCTCCCAATTGACTAAATCCTTTGATTGATAGATACGTACTCCCGGCAGCCATTCAAAAGAAGAAACAGCAATATAATAAGTATCCTCTACTCGAAGGACATTTGGGTCTGGATTAAATCCTGGCAATATTGGATTTATGACTTTTGTTCGATACATAATTTGCTCCTTCACTCTTCTTTATTTTTCTAAATAAGCATAAGCTTGCTGTGATAAAAAAGAGAAAAGCTAAAGGGAAAGCAATCAATTGGGTTCCAGCTAAAGTGACCAGACCGGCTGCTAGATAAAGAAAAGCCGCCCACTTAGGATACCTGTTTCTCCAAATAAATACTGTAGCTGGCAGAGCCATAATAAGCACAATCAACAGAGTAACTCCAAACCATACAGCCAATGTTTTCACTGCTACGAAACTCTCAGAAATATAGTTTTCAGAAACATTCTCCTGCAGAATCGGAAAGACTGTTTCCGCAAAAGTTTTTTCCTCCATTGAGGTAATAGTCAACGAAAAGCCGCCCAATAAAATCACACAAAGTATAACACCTGCTAAGCCAATGATTACTTCCCATTTTCGCTTCATTCTCTTAATACCTCTCTATTCAATAAAAGTAATCCAGTCCAGCGTTTCTAACTGTTTTTTAGAATGATAGAAATTTTTATATTCTTTATACGTAGCCGTTTTTCTGTTGTTATGATTATCCCAGTCATCCCATCTAGCAGGATGTATATGCCTGCCGACTAGGCAGTTTGCAAAAGTCGTTTTTGCATACGAGCGCCACGGTCTGCCTAAAAAAACATTTGTAACATCTTTCTCTGCCGTTATAAAACAGTGTTCGAAATTCAAGCCATTCTTCCCCTCAGGAGTGGAGGCTGCCGTTATATATCCTGCTTCGTTATTTGGTCTTTTTAATGATTTAATTTCACAGCTTTGAAATACTGCTTCACCACCGCCAAAAATAAAATCGACTGTTCCCTCGATATAACATTCACTAAAATGACAGCTGTGCTCAATAAAATATGTCTTTATTTCAGGTGTAGAAAATAATTGACCGTTCTTTTGCAATTCAGGCAATGGTCCGAGACAAATAGTGTCCTGATAGCCTTTAAAGGAACAATTCTTAAACGTAACATTGGTTCCTTCATTATATAGAGCTACAGCCTGACCTACCTCTTCCCCTGGTCCTGCATTATTGATTATTTGTATATTTTCGATTGATATATTAGAACCATTGATAAAAAAAGTGGCTGTTTGAAAGGTCCCTATTTCCTCCAGTTGTTTATTTTTCTGTAACGCATACCGGTTTCCAATAATTTTTACCGTCCCAACTCCAATTATGGAAATGTCCGATTGATACAAAAGGATATTTTCATGATATACCCCACTCAAAATCGTTAACTGTAATGGTCCTTTTTCATCCTTCCAATAGTCTAATGCCGCTTGAATACTTGAAAAATCACAAATTTCATTGCTGCCAACAATTAAACCCCTTACAGATGTTTCTTTAAGAATCTCGTCCATAATGCCCTCATCTCCCTTGTTTCTTGATGCCCTCCCGTGAGCACATAGCCTTCAAAGTTTTGAGGAACATGTTGGTTAGCATATGTTTTCTGCAATTGTTCGTTTAAAAATTGAGCTCCTTCTATTGGACACAGCCTGTCATCCCTGCCTGCCAAGCTTAGGCGAGGTCTCGGCACAATCAGTTCTTGAACTGCCAAAGTGGAAACATGTTTTAAGAAACCAGGCACATAATAGTAGAAACCGTGATGGTCTAAACCGCGTTTTTGAATCAGTGTCTCGATATGGACTTGCCCAGCAATGTCTACAGTGACCTTAATTCGCTCATCGAGTGCAGCCAGCCACCAGCTCATCAAACCACCCATTGACATACCGATGGTTGCAAGTCTGCTAGAATCTACATCCGACCTCGTTTCTAGATAGTCCAACAACGATATGTTATCGTATAAACGCATCCCCCATAGTGTCTGGCCATACAAGAGCATTTCTTTAACAAGTTCACTTTCCTGTTTCCCTTTACGTTCATTAAATCCCCACATATCAATGGAACAAACAGCAAAGCCAAGTCTTGTAATTTCTTCTACAAATGAGGGACTTTGTAAATAAGAACTGCTATTGAGGAGTTCTTCTTTTCCTTGATCAAAATTCCCACCATGAGAATGATTAAAGATGATGGTTGGCAATGCACCCTCTACGTCTACGGGTTTGGCAAAATAAGCCGGCACCTTTTCCAGACCATTTAAATCCAACATTAGACTTTCCAATAAATATCCGTTTCGTTCTTCGATCCCAACTACCTGGGCGGTTAAGGTTTCTGGTTTTGAACGTTCTCCTAAGAGTGCAAATAATTGCCTTAGACGATTGTCTTTCACTTTACCTTCACTTCTTTGAGAAGCTCTTCTTCGGCTTTTGTATTCTTGGACTTACAATGAGTTACCTCGACGTCCTCTGAATATTCAATGTGGAATGCAGGACCTTCATGATTCTCAATTGTTACTCGGTTAAATAAGATGTCGTTGGCAAACCCAACATAAAAACCCCGATTATTCATATCCTCGATTCCGGCCATCATCGCCGGTTTCCCAGGAATAGCATTTTCAGCCAATGAGATATCGATGTGATTAAAGCTAATTTCCGAGACATACTGTTCAGCTAAGCCATAAATAAATCCTGCTGCTGCATGGACATTGCGAGCTGTAATATGAGAGAAATGGATGCGTCTGAACATCGGTGTCTCATCTGTGATTGGGTAAGGATTTTTATCCCAAACATATTTATCTTTTCCGCGGGGACCACAGAAATAATACAAGTTTAATATAAATGGACAAATCACTCGTTCCATCACAATATTGTCAATGCGAATGTCCTCAATTACTCCGCCCCGTCCCCTGCGTGATTTTAGGCGAATCCCTCTATCTGTATCCTGGAAAACACAGTTACTAATGGTAACGTTTCGGATGTCACCACTCATTTCACTGCCAAATACAACAGCTCCGTGCCCATGAATCATAGTACAGTTTGAAATGGTGATATTTTCACAAGATATTCGTTCTGCCGTATCTTCTGTTCCAGATTTAATGGCGATACAGTCATCTCCTACATCAATGTGGCAATTGCTGATTCTTACATTTGAACAAGATTCAGGATCAATCCCATCTGTATTCGGTGAATCAGATGGATTAAAAATAGAAACATTGTCGATTGTCACATTATTACAACGAATTGGATTAACCGTCCAGCTTGGTGAGTTAATTAGTGTCACATCTTTGATAGTGATATTTTCACACCCGTCAAAACTGATTAACTTTGGACGCGGGTAAGCGAGTTTCTCCCGCTGATTTCGGAAGATTCCCCACCAATTCATTCCATTTCCGTCAATCGTTCCAAATCCAGTTACAGAAATATTTTTTGCCTCTTCAGCAAACAAGCAAGATGCGTAAACCTCCCGTTTAACACCCTCCCAACGAGAAGTTACCACAGGGTAATCTTGTTGCTGATCGGAAAATTTTAAAACAGCACCACTAGACAAATTCAATTCAATATTATCTTTTAAAAATAACGCACCAGTTAAGAATTCACCTGCCGGAATAATAACCGTGCCACCGCCATTTTCATAGGCTTGATCAATCGCCTTTTGAATAGTGAGGGTACATAATTCACCATCATTTAGAGCTCCAAAATCTTTAATCAAATAGGATGTCATTTCTACACCTCTTTCATTACTTCTTCAAATTCAGCTAAAGCTTGCAAAAATACTCCCAATCCTTTTTGATCATTACAAATAATAGGTTCACTAATATAATAGGTATAGGAGCCATCCCGATTATCAGCACCGCCTAGTCCCGCAACCTGACATGTTTTATTTAAATTCACCCAGTCTTCTTTCGTTAATAAGATAAATTCATCCAATAAGCCTTGATGGGATTTCTTCAACTGTGCTTCCCATGCTTTTCGATCAAGAACTCCAAGACGAATTCCTTTTGCCATTGCACATACGTACATACTGCTGCATGACGCTTCTAAGTAATTTCCTTTTTTCTGTCCCTTATCCGTGACCTGAAACCAAACACCGCTCATTTCATCTTGATATTTACTAAGTGCTTGTAATGTTTTCTCTAAGATTTGGATTAGAAAATCACGACCCAAAGTACTTTCAGGAAGAATTTCCAAAGTATCAACTACCGCTAACAAATACCAGCCTATTGAACGACCCCAGAAATTTTGTGACAAGCCTGTTACTTTATCAGCCCATGGCTGCACCCTCTTCTCATCCCATGCGTGAAATAACAGACCTGTCTCTTGATCTAGTAAATGCTGATAGCTTAGCTTAAACTGAAGAATGATATCCTCTAAACCTTCGCCGTTAACGAATGTTGTCTGATACTCCGCATAAAATGGAGAACCCATATACAATCCGTCCAGCCAAATTTGGTATGGGTAAATTTGTTTATGCCAGAATACACCTTCAGATGTTCTCGGATGTTTTTCTAACTGTTTCCGTAATAGGTCACAAGCTTTTTTGTATTTCTCTTCCCCGGTTTCCCTATATAGTACAAATAAAAGCTTTCCGTTGTTGATATGATCAATATTAAATTCCTCTAAGTGATACCCTAGAATGGAACCATCTTCCTGGATGAAATAATCCATATTGTCCTTAATATACTGGAAATAATTCTGATCTCCCGTTTGCCTCCACACTTTTTCAAAGCCTTTTAATATGACTCCATAATCATAGGACCATTTTCCATTGTATCCTCTGTCTTCATATAAACGAGGCAGTCTCTCCATAATCGAGTTAGCTGTTCTAACAGACCAGTTTAGTTCTTTCATTTTTTACTCCTTTTCTTTTATTTCAGAAGTTATCCTATTGAGCAATATCCACTAGAAAAACAATTAATTTGTAGCTTTATAGGCTTCCTTATATTCTTCTTTTATTGTTTGGCCGCCTTGTTCATTCCAATTCTTAACTGCTTGCTTAAAGTCATCCAAGGAGATATCGCCTAAAATGTATTGAAAAGTTGCGTCAGTAATAATCTTTTGTAATTCAGAGCCCTGTGTTGTAAAAGTTGGAGATTCTAAAGGAACGGCTGGATTCATAACTGCATATTCTGCATTTTCCGCGATTTTTTCGTCGGCTTCTGCCTTGATTGGATTAGGATCCTTCAAGTTGTAACCGGTTTCATTAGGGCGCGAAGATGCAAATGGCTGAACTTCCTGCTGCCATAAATTCTGATTGATAATTTCATATGCACCTTCATCATTAAGCTTGTAATGTGTGCCCTCAATTCCATAAGTCATCAATGTATAATTATCGTTATCTATTAAATCATTAACGAATTTTAACAACCTTTTCAATTCTTTTTCATCCTTAACTTCTGAACGTGGGAATGCTAACAATCCTCCAATCCCATTACCTCCAGACCAAATCGCTCTTTCCGTATTAGACTTTGAAGTCATATCGTTCACTAAGGTAAGTTCCATATTATCCTGGATACCCGCTGCCATTGTTTCGAGATTTTTTCCGTCAAATAACGCACCAACATAAATTCCCGCTTTACCTTGTGCAAAGTTCTGCTGCTGGTCTGTCTTTGCTGTTACAGCAAAATCCTTATTAATCCAGCCATTGTCATATAATTCTTTCATATAATCCATTGTTTCGATGTATCCATCTGTTTCAAATTCCGGTACAAACTCGCCCTTAGAGTCCACTTTCCAAGTATTTGGTGTTCCAAAATAAGAACTTACTGTTTTGAATACTCCATATACTAAATCACTGCGATCCATGAAACCAGTTGTATCATCCTTACCGTTGCCATCTGGATCGTTCTCTGTAAATGCTTTCGCAACTTCCATTAATTCTTCAGTTGTTTTTGGCGCCTCCAAACCTAAGTTATCTAACCAATCTTTACGGAGAATAACACCATTTCTTGCTAAGTCCTTTTGAAACGGCACACCATACAGCTTTCCTTCTGTCGACGCTGATTTCACCATTTCTTTAGGAATGGCTTTTAAGTTAGGAAATTCATCCAAGTACTCTTCGATATTCCAGAACATACCAGATTTTAACGCATTTCTGACTGAGGAATTTTCTAATATCGTTAAGGTAACAATATCAGCCAATGAATCTGAAGCTAACGCTGTATTGATACGTTCTTCTTTTGAAGCATCAGGAATCCATGAGAAATTAATCTCTGAATTTGTGTTCTTTTCAATTTCATTTAGTATTGTATCTGTCGGTGGAGAAGCAGTATGGAGTATATTCAGCCAGGTGACTTCTGTTTTACCATTTGAATCCTTTTCACCGTCTGCTGAATTATTGCCAGTTGTTGTACCGCTGCATCCTGCGAGCAGTAGCATGCTTGCAATACTTACACTAGCTAACTTTGATACCATTGGTTTTTTCATCACAATTCTCCTTTACCTTTTCATTTATATTTGTTTCTTTAGAGTTTTCGATTTCCATTCTAGTAAAAACTTGATTAGCTGTCCAAGTAATTAGATATAACAGAAAACTTACTCCAAAGAAGGTTAAAACGCCGGGAAAAAAGCTTATAGCTGCCCAATAAATTACACCTGCCACTAGAAGAAAGACCATTGAATATTGAAGGCAGGATATGCCAAATAGAAACGACATCTTTATTTTCAATAAAATTCCATTCCAATTATAATGGGCCATGATTGGAAAGATATATACGAATGATAACAAATAGATGAAACTTATTAGCAACAGAGCAGCTCTTAAGTACCAATTAGTCACGGTCAATAAGTCGACGACTAAGACAAAGCCAACAAAGAAATAAATCCAACTGATGATAACCGATTCCTTAAAGTTTTCTTTGTAATACTTCCAATAGGTTTTAAAAACAGGCATGCTGTTTCCGCGAATCCATTGCCGGCAAATACTAACCAAGGCATAAGTAGAAGGACCGATACCAAACACTCCTAATCCTAATAGAGTAAACAAAACCCACAAAAAATTTACATATACCAAGTTTAGGATGCTGGTGAAAATTGAATTTAATTTTTCTACCGATTTGAGCATCGCAGTCCCCTCTTTCTGCCATATTAGTACACGCCATCTTCTCCAAACTTTTTAGCAAGTTTATTAGCCAATATGACTAATATCAACCCAACAATACCCTTAAATAATCCCACTGCCGTACTGAAGCTTAACTGCCCATTCTTTAACCCAGCTGTATAAATATAGGTGTCGAAAATCTCAGCAACACTTCTGTTTAATGAATTAAGCAGGAGATACATATGCTCAAAACCTAGATCCAAGGTGCTTCCGATCTTTAAGATTAATAGTGTGATAATTACAGGACGAATAGCTGGTAAGGTAACATGCCATGTTTTTCTAAGGACACCTGCACCATCTATTTCAGCTGCTTCATATAACTGTGTATCCACAGCAGTAATAGCAGCAAGGTAAATGATCGTTGACCACCCTAGTTCCTTCCATATTATCTGACTAATGTAAACCGTTCGTGTCCAATCAGGTGAAGTTAAAAAACTAATTTTCTCAAATCCCATTGTCGCTAATAATTCATTAATAACACCGCCATCTACATTCAAAAAAACATATGTGATGGAAACAATGATTACCCATGACATAAAGTGCGGGATATAAATCAAGGTTTGAATTCCCGATTTAAAATATTTATTTTTCACTTCATTAAGCATGAGTGACAGGATAATTGGTAATGGAAAAAAGATAACAATGTTTAAGGCGAACAAAATTAACGTATTATTCAATAACATGAAGAAGGTAGGTTCAGTAAATAATCGAATAAAATGTTTGAAACCTACCCATGGACTGTCCAGGATTCCTAAGTATGGTTGATAATCCTGAAAGGCAATAATAAGCCCTGCCATCGGTAAGTATTTAAATATTAAGAAATAAAGCACCCCCGGAAAAATCATTAGATATAGAAGCTTATTCGTTTTGATTCCTGCCAGGACTTTTCGTCTCCGAAGTACTTTTTCTTGCTTTACAGACAAGGTTGGCAAAGTATGACCATTCGGTTTCACAGCACCTCCCATTTTACTCCTCCTTTAATAATGAATTGTCTTTCTGGTTTAAGAATACTTAATCTAAATAATTACGTACATAATCATTTTATGATTACGCTTTCAAAGCCTAATCCATCAATGTTAACGGAGAAAATATTCGATTGTGATTATCCGCCTTTTTCAAAAATGATTATCTTGTTTTTTACTATTACCAAGCAAAGAAAACGTTTTCTTTGGTGTTTTTCTCCCATGTAGGATAGTGATTATATACGTAATGATCTCTTGGATGTTAAGGTTAGTTTATCTTTTATACTGTAAGTGAAGGAGGCTTTATATTTTGACGACGAAAAAGAATAAAATGACTAAAGGAGGCCGTGCTTTTTCAATAATTAATGGAACGATATTAATTATTATTGCACTCATTTGTTTCCTTCCTTTTGTGAATGTAATCGCCAGTTCATTTGCATCCACCCAGGAAGTGGTGGCGAGGAAGTTTATCTTATTTCCTCGGACCTTTTCTCTCGACGCTTATCGTTATATCTTATCGACCCCAACATTATTTAAATCATTAGCCGTTTCGATAGGGGTTACTGGGATAGGAACATTAGTGAGTATGGTACTAACTGCTTTAATGGCTTATGGGCTTTCTCGGAAATATTTATTAGGAAGAAATTTTGTTAATTTTATTGTTGTTTTCTCAATGTTGTTCAGCGGAGGGATGATTCCTACCTTCTTAGTAGTTAAAGCGGTCGGATTAATTGACTCCTATTGGTCCTTGATCCTGCCAGTTGCAATAAATGCTTTTAACCTTATTATTATGAGGAACTTTTTCCAAGCCTTGCCAGATAGTTTGGAAGAGTCAGCAAAAATGGATGGCTGTACGGATTTTGGCGTATTTTTAAAAATCATGCTGCCGCTTGCCTTGCCATCAATTGCCACAATTTCACTCTTTTATGCGGTAACCTATTGGAATACGTATATGACCGCAATTTTATACATTAATGATTCCTCTAAATGGCCGATTCAAGTATTATTACGCCAGATTGTTATTGTATCAAGCGGAATGCAGGCTGAGGGTTCCTCTGTAGACGTGGTTCCTCCAGCACAAACGATTAAAATGGCTGTCATTGTAATTGCCACAGTTCCGATGCTTATTGCTTATCCCTTTGTGCAGAAATACTTAGTAAAAGGTGCTTTGGTTGGATCTGTCAAAGGATAATCTCTAACAAGAAAAAGCTTCTGGAACTGCAGAAGCTTTTTTAATGTGCTCTCCTTAGGGATTCAGGTATGCCGGTATTCTTTTCGGTAGTCCCCTGGTGTAATTCCCAATTTCTTTTTAAAAAAGCGGATGAAATTTTGAGAGTTCCGATATTTTAAACGCTCTGCGATATCTTTTATCGCCAAATCAGTGTCTTTTAACCAGGTTTGTGCCATCTGCAAGCGATAATTCATTAAATAATCTACGAATGTCTGCCCATATTCTTTTTTAAAAACATTACTTAAGTAGTTAGGATTATAATGCAAACGATCAGCAATTAAATCCAGGGAAATTTCCTCATCAAATTCCGTTTGGATAATATAAACCATTTTTTCTGAAAGCGATTTAAACCCGCGCTCTGTTTTATCTTGAGTGCTGATGATTACTGGTTTTATTAGATCATCGATTAACATTTTTTTGATTTTTTCAGGATGATAGACAGTTATCGCTGCATGATACATTTTCTTGATGTTTTCAAAGATTTTTGATTCTGCACCTAACAGCTGGCCTAACTGGACAAGCTCATTAATGACTCTTATTAAAGTAACCCCTAAACTTATGGGGTTTTTATTTAAGCGGAAAATTTCATCCACTAATACACCAACCATACTAATGACCACTTCTTCTTCCCCCGACCGAATAGCATTCATTAAATCATTTTGCAGCTCGACAGGAAATTTTGATATGGACGCATCATTTAGCATGGAAGAAATATCATAGTAGAAAATAATCGATTCTGAGCCAACATTCACCCGATAATGAAGCGATTCTTTGGCCAAGTCTACTGCCTTTTTACTTTCTATTAGAGTGTCATAAACAGGACTGATTCCAGCACTTATCACAATATTCAAGTATGTCTTTACAGCAATTTGAATTTCTTCATAGTACTTCATAATACGCCGTTCAGCATCTGGATCATCTTTATCAAGGACAAAGATGACTGCTTGCATCTCGTCATTTAAAACAATTGGTATCAATCGTTCACTCTTAGGAATCATTTCTTCTACAATATTGTTAATAGCCAATAAAAATATATTTCTATCCTCCAATAGCTGTTCATCTATGTTATCAATTTGTATTAACCCGGTATAAAACACCTTTTTTTCACCAAAGTGGTATCCAAATTGCTCCAGTCGGTGAATTACTTCATTTTCCGTTATACGCTTTCTAAATAAACTCAAGACAAATAATGTCTCTAATTGCGGCTTTTGCATTGTTAAACTTGCTGTCAGCACCTCTTTTTGTCCAATTACCTTTTCAACAGATTCAGCTAACAAAGAAAGTTCATTTTGCTTTAGATTTGCCCTTTGAATATTAAGCTTATCTTGGATTCTTTTGATAGGACGTGAAAAGGATTCAGCCAGCAGATAAGAAATAAAGCCAACAAGCAAAACTAAAATAGCTGATGCAATCAAAAGTCCGATTCTCGTGTTATGTATGATACTTCCAATTTCCCCTTCATTGATCTCTACTAAGTAAAGCCAATGATTATAATCTGAGCGAGTAAAAACATATGTCTTTCCGTCTTCTGTATCTATTACACTCGAATTTTGTCCATTTTCTATTGCTACTGTTTTTAGTTTTTGAAAGCTTTCCTCTGGCAGTTTCGTATCTTTACCAGCACGTGTATAAATCATCTCTTCCTTTTGATTATAAATTTGCACTAGTTGCTTATTATCACCAACAATGTTATCAATGCTTAACTTGGGAATATTGGCTATTCCAAGAGCAAATTTTTCCTTCTGATAAATGGGTAAAGTCATAACCATTTGAATTCCATTATTGATTGGTTTCCAAAAAAGACTTCTATTCGTATCAGTTACATAGTCTTTTTGAAAATTTTCTACTTCGTCGATTGGTAATGTTTTCATAGAACCTTCGATAATCCCCCATTGCTGTGCTAAGCTAATTAAACTATAGTGACTTCCTTCAATTCCCATCAATTCAATATAACTCATCTCTTTTTTGATATCGCGATAAAGATCGAAATCCTTATCGGAAAGAGGATTATTAAACACATCCTCAAAATTGGAAGTGGAACTGTATGTCGTAAATCCATATTCAATTGTTCTTACCTTCTGTTCAACATTCTGGAGGATTTGATTTGTGTAATTTTTCTTATCCGTTAAAAAACTTTCCTCAACTGATTCGTAGGTAGAGTTATAGATAAAGATACTAAATCCTGCAACAAGACCGACACCAACCAAGAAAAACGGGATAAAAAGCCTGTAAAACACTCGAGTTTTTTTAAACAAAACCATCACTCCTTCATTGAAAATTGTTCTCAAGTATGTAAGCGTTATCATTTATGTAAACACTGCTTCTCTTTGGCTCAGATAATTCTCATATTTAACTTGAAACATACCAAAGGCTTAACATAGATGTAAGTAGGCGTCATTCCCAGTTTTCCTATGTAATAGTTCTAAGGGGCATTGACACATATACCTTTAAGTTATATTATGTAAGCGTTAACATATAATTCTTAATTATCGCAAACATCTGAAGGGAATCTTAATATAGTACTAATTTGATTATACATAATAGTGTTCACGTGTGCATATACCTAAATTGAAAAAACTGGATAAATTAATATAAAGGAGTCATTTAGATGGGGGAAAAAACAACTATTTTCATTGCTGGAGATTCAACAGCTGCGATAAAAGTTCCAGAAAAGCGTCCTGAAACAGGCTGGGGTGAGGCCTTCCAAGCTTATCTTAAGGAGAATGTTAGACTCGATAATCGTGCACTTAATGGCAAAAGCACGAAATCATTCATTAAGGAAGGTCATTTAGAGGCGATTGAAAGGAGCATTAAATCAGGTGATTACCTAATCATTCAATTTGGCCATAATGATCAAAAAATTGAAGACCCTGAGAGAGGCACACAGCCTTATGAAGATTATCAAGAAAACCTATTAAAATATGTTCAGGTTGCACGAAGTGCGAATGCATATCCGTTATTATTAACATCTGTTACTAGACGTAATTTTGTTGGAAATAAAATTGACGAACATTCTATTGGAGACTATCCAAAAGCAATGATTGAAATCGCCGAACTAAACAACGTACCAGTACTTGATATCCATAAAAGAACTCGAGCGTTTTTAAATGCTGTGGGTAGAGAAAAATCGAAGGATTATTTTTTACATTTAACTCCTGGCCAATCTGAAAATTATCCGGACGGTATTATAGATAATACCCACTTTAATGAAAAAGGAGCCATCGCTATAGCCCGATTAATTTCAATCGCTATAATAGAAAGTAATTTACCTATAAAAGCTTTATTAAACTCCAGATAAGGGAGACAAGAAACTTAACGAGCTAAACTCGCCTGTTCTCTCAGAACAACAGAAAAAATATTATTTTTATGAATACTTATTTTACATATCATTCCCCTCTCCTTAAATTTTTTTGATAAAATATCCTTAACACACTAAAACTAATCTTAAAAAATATTTAAGGTGACAAAAATGAATATAACCCAGCTTCAATATTTAGTTGATGTCGGAGAGTTAGGCTCCTTTACCGAAGCAGCGAAAAAGAACTTGATGACGGTCCCAGCAATCAGTCTATCGATTACGCAATTAGAGTCTGAATTAGACGTGTTGCTTTTTACTCGCTCACGTAAAGGTGTTACCCCGACAGTTGAAGGAAAAAAAGTTATCCAGCATGCGGTTACTGTTTTAAAAACAATCGACAGGCTGAAATTTGATATTGCAGTCTCAAAAAACAACCAGTACGGAAACATTGTGATCGCTACGATTCCTGGTCTAGTGTCACAAATCATTAACAATACCCTCGAATTCCGCGAAAGCTATCCATATATTAATGTGCAAGTAATGGAGGAAGATACGGCAGCAGTACTCGAACAAGTTAAAAAAGGCCATGCCGATATGGGATTTGTTTCTTTAGGTTCAAACAATCATGATGATGCTTTAGACTGGGAACCGGTAAAAAGAGTTGAAGTAGTACTAGCCGTTAATAAAAGTTCTATATTAAGATTTAATAATAAAATCTCTCTAGACCAAATCATCAACGAAATGAACGAATCCATTGTACTCTATAATGACCCTTACCTGAAGAAAATTGCTGAAGATTTGTTTCCAGAAAACTTGAGGAACAGGATTGCTTTGACGACAAATAACGGAGAAGTCCTTTTGCAAATGGTCCTGCAAAGGAATGCTATCACAATCACAAATGACTATATCATTCAAGCATTGCCTTCACATCTAAAGGAGGAAGTGGTGACGATTTCTATTAATGAATATCTTACCCTTTCCAATTATTTATGGAGAGTAACGCGAAAAAATGAAAAATGCCCAGAAATGATTGATCAGTTTACAGAGCATCTTTTGCAGGATTTAAAATAATGAAGCCTTCCATGAATTATCTGGAAGGCTTTCTTTTATGTTAATTTCCCAAGAAATCAGAGTCCATAAAGCGCGGGTTTGGATACTTATAGAAGCCTTCTCCCGTAGCAACGCCAAGTTTGCCTTTGTCAACATACTCTGTTTTCAGAAGCTCAGCTAACTTTTTGAATTCAGGATTACCTGTCGCCTCTGCTTTTGCCTTCACGATATTATAAGAAGTCGTAATGCCCACAACGTCAAGTATTGCAAATGGACCTTTTGGTGCGCCGGTTGCAATCATCCATGTTTTATCAATTGTTTCAACATCTGCAACCCCTTTTGACAGCAGCAGCTCAGCTGCGTCTAATAGCGGTACAAGTAAAGAATTCAAAATATATCCTGGCTGTTCCTTGTGGAGCGGCAGTGCTACCATTCCAATTGCTTTTGCAAATTCAACAACTTGATCAAACACGTTCATGTCTGTTCCTGGGTGCTTCATAATCTCTGCTGTATTATTAATCCAAATTTCATTAGCAAAGTGAAGTGCCAGGAATTTCTCTGGACGTCCAGTTGCTTCGGCAAACTGACTAGGCAGTAATGTTGATGAGTTTGTGGCAAAAACAGTTTTCTCTGGTGCTACTTTACTTAGATTTTGATAAAACTCTGTTTTAATTGGCACAATTTCTGGTATTGCTTCGATCAGCAAATCTGTATCAGCAGCTGCTTTTGACAAGTCACTGTAATACGAAATGCGGTCATAAGCTGCATCTACTTCGTCTTGTCTGGCATTTAAATCTTCTTTATAACGCTCCTTAAGAATATTGATTTTATCCTTCGCTGATTGCAGTGCTTCATCATTAATGTCGTAAATTGTTACATTGAAACCGTGGAATGCTGATTGGAAAGCGATTTGGCTTCCTAAAACCCCACTGCCTGCTACTGTGATATTTTTAAATTCCATGATTTTTACCATCCCTTTGTACAATTAATAAGCTGCTTAGTACTTCTATACTATTTTAAAATAAATTATATATAAAATAAATTTAAATAAAACTTAATCTTACTTAAGTTTTATTTAAATATGAGCGCTGCCTGGGTTCTTTACAGACACTTTTGGTGTACAGAATCTTAATATATGTATAAGCTGTTTTCCCATATAATCTGAATTTTGTTGGAAATCACTGTTAATCCATTGGAGCAGAATGCCGATTATTCCATGAATTCTGTATGTGGAAAAAAGATTAATATCAATATCAGAATCAAGATCATTAGTGAAAAACTCAAATTCAGACCGAAATAGCTTATCTAGCCTGTTAATCATCTTTTCCTGAAAGGAATAATTCGTTTTAGGAGACAGCATTAGCTTATAAAACTCTTTATGCTCCAAAAAATGATCGAACAAAACGATTGCAGTAGCTGACAGCTCATGAAAATCAATGACAGATAAATTCTCATATGGCTTTCTGTAGGCTTCGTCCATCTGCTCAAACATATCCTCTATTATTTCATCCAATAGCTCTTCTTTACATTTGAAGTGTGCATAAAAGGTTCCTCTATTATAATCTGCAGCATGAACGATTTCAGTAATGGTAATATCTTGAAAACTCTTCTTTTTCATTAGTTCCAACAGCGTGGCTTTAAAATTCTCTACAGTTCTCTTAACCCGTTTATCTGGATATATAGTAGACAATGGAAGGACCCCTTTAAAAATTTTACTAGACAAATTATCTTCATTTGTATGTTTTCGTACATATTAATTATTATTGCATATTGAAGCCTTTTCATAAATAATCTAAGCTTTAATTGCAGATAAATAATAATCTAAAAGTCGAAGGGATTGATATAATATGACATTTCCAGTACTAGAAGGAAAAGTTGCAATTATAACAGGAGCGGCAATGGGAATGGGTCTTGCAACTGCAAAACTATTTGCAGAAGCAAAGGCAAAGGTTGTAGTAGCAGACTTTAATGAAGAAAAAGGACAAGCAGCTGTTGCTGAAATTGAAGCTGCTGGCGGTACAGCTTACTTTGTGAAAGTTGATATCTCAAAATCAGAGCAAGTACAAAATCTTGTTGCTAAAACAGTCGAAAAATTCGGCCGTCTTGATGTTGCTGTAAATAACGCAGCACTAACGCCAGACAATGCCCCAGCTGCTGAATTTGATGAAGCATACTGGGACAGATTAATCTCTGTCGATTTGACTGGTACAGCTCTTTGCATGAAATATGAATTACAGCAAATGATTAAACAAGGCGAAGGCGGCAGCATCATCAACATCTCTTCTGTCAGCGGGTTCCGCCCGCAGCCGAACAATATCGCCTACGTTGCTGCAAAACATGGTGTTGTTGGTATGACAAAAGTAGCTGCTTTAGAAAACGGCGACAAAAACATCCGTGTTAACACAGTTGCTCCAGGAGCAATTGACACGCCGATGCTTAGAGGTTCATTGGAAGAAACAGGACAGACAGAAGAAGAATTTGCTCCACAACTCAGCTTGCTTGGAAGATTCGGTCAGCCAATCGAAATTGCGCAAGCAAGCCTTTGGTTAGCTTCAGACCAATCTTCTTATGTTACTGGGACAACAATTCATGCTGATGCTGGTTATACTAGCAGATAATGAACAAAAAGCAGCGGCTCCATTTCGAGCTGCTGCTTTTTTGTTATAAGTTATTCCAGCATTAAAGGACACTCTTAACCTGCTTTGTGTAAAAATAGCGGACAATAGAAAAGTATATTATTTGAATGAAGGTAAATACACCTAATACCGCTGTAGATATTTTTGTTAAATCATAATAGAAAAAATGTGACAACGATGTTAATGCAACCGCTCCATGAATCAAAGCCACTAAAATCGGCGTGAAAAATAAAATTGCTGTTTGTCTTGTAAGTACGTTCTTTAATTCTTTCTCCGTTAAGCCCATTTTAGCAATAGAACGGAATTTTTGTTTGTCTTCATCTAAATCCGCGTACAGTCGGAAATATAAGAAGCTTCCCGCCGAAACAAAAAAGACTATACCGATAAACAATCCTACGAATAATACTAAACCGTATTCCTTGTTGAGTTGATAGATACTATAATCCTTAGCATAAAATTGATATGGTGGAAGTACTTCTTCTATCTTTTTGGAAGCTGCTATAATATTTTCTTGCCCCTCTGTAACTTGCCATGCATGGTAGCTATCCACACTTAATGGAGCTTGCAATTCCTCAAAATCCTTATCTGAAACTACATAATAGGAATCAGTTGCTGGAAGGGCTTTCGAATAAATTACTTCATCTGGAATTAAAGATGTACCTGAATTCAACTTAATAGGTTGATTAAGTAACTCTTCGGTTTGTCCGAATTCATTACCAGTAAATTCAACTACCTTCACCTGACCATTACCGACATCAATTGTATCTTCTCCCAGGAAGGCAGCAAACCTATTAAAATCAGATTCACTAGCTATAAGGATAACATCCTGACCTATTTCATAATAACTTAGCTTCGTTTGCTCATGTTTTGCTTCCATTTTTTCTTCTTTGATCGTTTCATTAATAAAAGCTACATCTTCCTTATCTTGTTCAACAGTTTTGTAGTCAAAAGTATAAGGATTGTTATTTTTCAGTCCTTCTGTTAGAAAGGTTTGAAAACCAAATAAGGTCCCAATCGCACAAAACGCTACAGTGGAGATAATTGCTACCATAAAAAATGTGCGAGCATTATCCTTCATTCGGAATGATAGATCAGAAAATAGAATCATATTTGTTTTTCGCCAAAAGATGTTATTATTCTTTTTCAATCTGCGGATGATATAAACACTTAGCTGTGTGAACAACAGATAGGTAGCAATAATCACGACGATAACTACTGGCAGCATCGCTACTATCACGACCGCACCCTCTACAATTAAGGCAGCTGTATAGCCAACTCCTATCAGTATTACTGCTGCAATTGTTAAAAATATATTTGCCTTTGGTTCGCCTTTTGACTTCTTATTCCCTTTGATTAAATCTATCAGCTTGCGACTGCGTAATATATAGGAGACAAATAACGAAATAAAGAAAAATAACAATATAAAAGAAAGAAATGTTATGATAACTGCTTGAATTGGTAAGTAAAAGTTCAGGGCATCCTCCAAGACAAGTACATTCTCTGCAATCAATAGAATCACTTTAGAAAATATTAAACCAAGGATGATTCCTCCTAATGTTGCGAAAAAGCCAATTACCATGTTTTCCATGAATATCATTAAACGAACTTGCCTAACGGACATACCTTGCATCATCAATAACCCTAACTCTTTCTTCCTAGTGCCTAGAAATGAACTCATGGAATACAGAATGAAGAAGAAGGAAAAGACATAGATGATTCCTCCGGCAATTTCCATGCCTTGTTGTACAGAGGAATTCATGTCACTTCCAGATACACCAGGGTGAAAGGCGAAAATCGCAAATGTAAAAAACACCATGACTGTAAACATACTGCTTAGGAAGTAGGCTGCATACATTCGTTTGTTGCGAATAACATTATTAAACGCGAATCTGCGAAAGGTCATGGCCGTCTCCTCCTAGTAATGAAAGGGTATCAATAATTCTTTGGAAAAAGGTTTGACGGTTATCTCCACGATGAATTTCCGAGTAGAACTTTCCGTCTCGGATAAAAATCACCCGATTACAGTAACTAGCAGCTTGTGGATCATGAGTAACTAATAACATCGTTGTGCGTTCATGCTTATTTATCGTTTCTAGCATTTCCATGACATCTTTTGATGACTTCGAATCAAGATTTCCAGTCGGTTCATCAGCAAGCAGCATCTTAGGCACATGAATCATCGCCCTTGCCACAGCTGCCCTTTGCGCCTGTCCGCCAGAGATTTCATATGTTCGCTTATTCATAATAGAGGTAATCCCTAATTTCCCAGCGATTTCCTGTGCTTTTTGCTTCATCTCTTTTACTTTTTTCCCATCGAGTGTCAACGGAAGAACAATATTTTCCTCTACAGTTAGGGTATGCAGCAAATTAAAATCTTGAAAAACAAAGCCGAGTTCACGTCTGCGGAATTTTGCTAAGTCCTCTTTCTTTAGCTGATGTGGATTTTTACCGTTAATCAATATCTCGCCAGTTGTTGGTTCATCAATTGTTGCAATCATATTCAAAAGGGTTGTTTTCCCACTGCCCGAAGGCCCCATAATCCCAACAAATTCTCCCTCTTCAACGGATAAATTTATATTGTTTAATGCTTTATAAGCAATTTTACCTTCATAAATTTTACTAACCTGTTTTACTTCTAACATCACAAGATCTCCTTCCTGATTCTGATCTGTGATTAGTATACCTTGCAAAGCTTTGACTAAATATCGATTCTTCTTACACTTTCCTTACAAGCTTGTAAGGTTTTGAGTTTCTGAAAAAACAATGCGGAAGGTTGTACCCTTCCCTGATACAGACTCCATTTCGATCTCATGGCCAAGAATGCTCAGTGACTCCTTCGCTAAATACAGTCCCATCCCTGTGGACTCCCGATATTTCCTGCCATTTTCACCGGTATAAAAGGGATCAAATATCCGTCGTTTATCTACTTCTGGAATACCAATTCCGAAGTCTGTTACTTCCAGTATTGCTTCTTCCCCTCTTTCATAAATGGAAATAACAATCCGGTTACTAATTTCGGAAGAATATTTAACTGCATTATTGATAAGTTGGGAAAGAATAAAAAACAGCCACTTTTCATCGCTCTCTACCGTGATTCCTTCCTTTTTCACTTCTAACTTAGGGTAAACTTTATTGCGAATATAGAATCGTTTATTCTCTCCGTTCACTTCATCCGCCAATTTAACAAGATCCACCGGCTTAATATGAAAATCCTGTTCAATTGTTCTTAGCCGGGCAATATACAGAATCGTGTTCAAGCCAGTTTTCATCACTTCTGTCTCTTCTCGAATGCTGGAGGAGTCAGGTTCATCTATGTTTTGGGCAGTAAGTTCAATCACGGACAAAGGCGTTTTCATCTGATGCACCCATTGATCCATAAACTTCCGATGCTCCTCCTGCTCTTTTTCAATTAACTTTAATTGACTTTGATAAAGCTTATACTGGTTACGCAACACCTCGTCAAAAGCTTTAGAAATCGGGGCGTCATCCGTTTTTTGAAAGCTGTCATCTAATGATTCTAACCGGTGATTTAAACGCTTGTACATTTTCTGACGTGTTAAATAATAATAAATTAAATAGCAGCTGAGGATGAAAAAGTTGAGGAAAACAGTGTAGAAAAACAGTTTCATATCTCGATAGCCATCAAACCAGAAGATAGACAGAAAGACGAGCATTTGAATAGCCTGCACGAAAATCAGGAGGGAATGCTCCTTAAAAAACAACTTCACCCTTGAACTTCCTTCCATGAAACATTTAGCCGATACCCTGCCCCTCTAACTGTTTCTACTGCATCTCGCAAGCCAATTTCGTGGAACTTTTTCCGAACCCTCGTAATATTTACATTCAATGTATTTTCATCAACATAGTTTTGGTCATCCCACAGCTTCTCTAATAAGTCTTCACGTCCAGCCACCCGGGGATATCGTTCCATTAAGCTTTCAATAATATCTGCTTCTTTCTTTGATAGTGAAATATTCTTACTCCCAAAGGTTAACTCCAGTCTTTCCGGAAAGAATTTAAGACCTGCATTTTCTAATACACGGTTCTCTGGAATGGTGGCATATTCCCCATAAGCACGGCGCAACTGACTGCGGATTTTTGCTATTACAATTTCCGCACTGAACGGCTTTGTAATATAGTCATCTCCACCATTCTCTAATGCCATCACCTGATCCATCTCACCAATCCTTGCAGAAAGAAAAATCACAGGACACACCGACTCCTTCCGGATTTGCCTGCACCAATAATACCCATCAAAACTTGGCAAATTAATATCTAAAAGCACTAGATTTGGATTTATTTCATAAAACATATTCATTACATGTTCAAAATCAATAACGCACGTCACATCATATCCATATTTTTCAATATGCGTTTTTAAATGGACGGCGATTTTAGGATCATCCTCAACAATCATTATTTTTTGCATATTTGATCACTCCTTATTCCAGTACCATTATGGCATAGAATGGAAGCAGCGACAAAGAATCGATAGAATCATTCAATAAGAAAATGTTAATAATTTTAGTCACCAAAAAAACCGCGCATCCTCTTTAGATGCCCGGTTTATCTATGAAAATCATTATTTTCGCAATGTTTTTAAAGCACCGCTCCATGCATTTACTTGGTCAAGCATTGCATTTACATTTGTAAGATGCAGGTCAGCAGGCTTAAATACAGAGCCATTTTCAAAATCAGTGAATAAGGATAGTGTTGGGTGGACGCGAACGTCAGCAATCAATAGCTCACCTAAGATTCCTCTTAAATGTTCAGCAGCACGAGCTCCACCGGTAGAACCGTAGCTTACAATCCCTGCTGCTTTGTTGTTCCAAGCTTCCCGTGCAAAATCAAGGGCGTTCTTTAGTGCTCCAGTGATACTGTGGTTGTATTCTTGGACGATAAAGACAAATCCATCCAGGCTATTAAGCTTCTGATTCCAAGCAGCAATACCTGGCTCACTGCCGTCTGTTGTGCCGAGAAACGGCAAGTTAAATTCAGCAATATCAACAATCTCATAATTAGCATCACCGCGTTTATCAGCAATTTCTTTCACCCAGGCTCCTACTTGGGGACTTACTCTTCCTTCTCTAGTGCTTCCTAAAATAATTCCGATATTTAACTTTTCCACTGTCATTGTCTCTTCCTCCTCTGTTTGTTTTCCAAGAATCTTTTTGAAAAAACTCATTTTATCAACCACCTGTCACAAGAGTTTACAGTCTTAGTTAGTGCTTTCTTTAACTATTTGCTCTAATCCTTCTCGTATAGATGTCGTTGGACGCCCAAGTAGCTTTTCAAAATCATTGCTTTCTATTTCTAATGTACCTTCACGAATATCTTTTTGAATATTAACAAGCATTGGCAGTAAAAACTCTGGAACACCTGCTCCTTTCATGATTTCTATATAGGCAGCATCGTCGACATGCTGTACGGCAACCTCTTTACCTATAACAGCACCAAGTTCTGCAGCTATGTCATCAGTTGTTAGCAATGGACCGGAAAGCTCATAAATTGTATTTTCGTGACCAGTTCCAGAAAGCACTGCAGCTGCTGCCTCAGCGTAATCTTGCTGTAATGCCCAGCCCACTTTGCCGTTACCAGCTGATGTTACCCACGGTGCTCCTGCAAGTACTCCTTGGATGCTGGAGCTTTCATTTTCTAAGTACCAGTTGTTGCGCAAGAAAGAATATGGTATGCCTGACTCTTGAATGCTTTCTTCTGTTGCTTTATGTGTTGGTGCAAGGAAATTGCTGCTTGCCTGTGCATTTCCGATGCTTGTGTATGCGATGAATTTCACACCGGCACGCTCTGCTTGAGCCACCGCATCTGCATGCTGACGTATTCTTGTTTCGTTATCTCCATCCGCTGAAATGATTAGCAAGCGGTCAATACCTGCAAAAGCTGTAGCCAAAGTTTCAGGCTGATCAAAATCGCCATGACGCACTTCCACTCCAAGTGCAGAAATCCATTCTGCTTTCGCTGGAGTTCGGACACTTACTGCCAGCTGTTCTGCAGGAACTGTTTTTAATAATTCTTTCACCACCTTGCTCCCTAATTTGCCAGTTGCTCCAGTTACTAATAGTTTCATTGCAATTCCTCCAAGTAAATTTATTCATGTAAAGATATTATCATGCATATTATTGCTGTAATTATTTAGAATACCTGTATTCATCATAGATACTTCTTTAGCGTTTGTCAAAGAGAATGTTTTTTTATTTTTTCGGGAATATCATGTATAATACTTTTTATTCTATTTAAGATCTTCATAATCGTATAAGCAGGTGAGTTAAATGCAAATAAGCAGCAGGTTTACTGTTGGTGTTCATATATTAGCTTTATTGGAAATTAATAAAGCGGGAGTCAGTTCTTCTGAGTTTTTGGCGGGAAGTGTTAACACAAATCCAACGTTAATCAGAAAAATTATGGGTATGCTTAAAAAAAATGGCCTGATTGAAGTACAGCCGGGGATTGCAGGGGCTAAACTTGCAATACCTCCTTCAGACATCCGCTTAATAGATGTATATAAAGCAGTTGATGTGGTTAAAGAGCAGGAATTATTCAGTGTACATGAAAATCCTCTGCCTGAATGCCCTGTCGGCAGAAATATCCAGGGTTCCATCACACCTGTATTGTCAGCAGCCCAGGTTGCTTTAGAAAAAGAGCTCGAAAATGTGACAATCGAGGATATCATTAAAGATATAGAAAAAAAGGAAAAAAATAGTTTGTAATTAATAATGAAAATACCCACAAACTATGCAAAATTCAACAGAGTTCGTGGGTAAGTTCATTCAAATTCAGGGTTTAAGGACAACCTTAATGCAGTTATCTGTTCTGGTATCGAAGTATTCATAGCCTTTTTCAGCTTCACTAAGAGGCATTACATGTGTGATTACATCCCCGATTTCAATCTTCCCTTGTGAAACGAGGTTGTATAAATATGGCATATAATGAATGACTGGTGCTTGTCCGGAACGGATATTAACGTTCCTTTGGAAAATATCTCCTAGTGGGAAGGCATTGTATCTTCCCCCATAGGCGCCCGTTACTTGAATAGTTCCGCCTTTACGAACAGCTTGGCTGGCAATAACAATAGCACTCAATGTCCCGCCATGGAGCTTTAAGCCAGTAGCCAGATATTCCATCGGCGTCATCTTTCCATCTATTCCAACTGCGTCGATGACAACATCTGCCCCGCCCTTTGTTATTTCCTTTAAGTATTCGCCTGTATTGGGATGATGCTCAAAGTTAACAGTCTCCACTTTATTCGTCTTTTTTGCATGCTGCAGGCGATATTCAAGATTATCTACTGCGATTACTCTTTTTGCTCCTTTAAACCATGCGAATTTTTGGGCCAGCAAACCCACTGGACCGCAGCCGGGGATTACCACCGTATCTCCATCCTTTACTCCTGCGTTATCAACAGACCAAAAAGCTGTTGAAGCTGCATCTGACAACAGCACCAATTGCTCGTCCTCGACTTCACAATTTTCAGAAATTTTAAATGGTGTAAAATTAGCATATGGCACTCGCAGATATTCAGCCTGACCTCCAGGATAGCCTCCCGTTAAATCTGAATATCCAAAAAACCCGCCCATCTCACCATTGTCATTAGAATTATCACATTGGCTTTCTAAATTATTCTTACAAAAAAAGCATTCCCCGCAGGCTACGTTAAACGGAATGATAACTCTGTCTCCCTTTTTAAGATTCTTTACGTCAGGTCCTGCCTCTTCTACAATACCCATTGGCTCATGTCCGATAATATAATCTTCTGGAAAGTTCGGAATCATTCCATGTATTAAGTGAAGTTCAGATCCGCATATTGCTGAAGTAGTGACTTTTATAACTATATCATCACTCTTTTCAATCTTTGGACTCGGCACTTCTTTAACCTTTCCATCTTTAATGCCTTGGAAAGTAACAGCCTTCATACTTTACATCCTTTCTTATTCATCATCATCTATTTGCGC